>PJTO01000028.1_pt1 | contig 270929 bp, 224 predicted proteins | sample 1512101 | NCBI WGS metagenome assembly PJTO01 (sample SAMN08177690, study PRJNA422409) | Soil metagenome, whole genome shotgun sequencing project.
GTATCAGATTCATCTGATACAAAACTATGTTTTCAAGTCCGTTCGGTCGAAAAACCTCTGTAACTAACTATATTTCAAATATTTCAAAGAACTTTTTTAAACTTTAATGGGACAGCAATGATAGAATATATAATGTGTGACGACAAATTAAAGGTGTTTGAAGGAAGAGTACAATAGTCGGTGAGTATTCCCCCTGACCTAATTAGTAATCGAAATCGTGGGGAGAAGAAACGAATACTCACAAAAACGGATAGAATACTCAATGATTTGGGCCAAAAAATAATTTAAAGGACCCAAATACGGTTGTTGTACTTTATATTGACTATACTTACCTTAAAATATGGATAAGTGATATAACGTAGATGAAGTGGTAGATAGCTCAGTACAATTCCTTGTTCTTTCCGATTCTATAGGCTTGTTTTTCTGCGGAGCTATTACGCTTCTGCTATTTATTGTATCTATCGTTTACCTGAAAGCATTGGAAAAGATATACTTGTATTATGCACTTTTTTTGCTTTTCATCCTTTTCTATGCAATTACCAATTTAAAAGAGATAAATGAATTTAATAATGTGGTGTTTGCCTACCTGCGGAGCAATCGCAGATATGTGGAACCTTTTACCATCCTTTCGTTCTCCTCGTATATTTTCTTTGCTATTCAGTTGACCAATATCAAGCCTCAGAAGGCGAAGCTTAGCCAACGTTTACATCGCTTTGGTGTGATCGGAATCGTGTATGCGCTACTTTACTTTTTGTTCTTCAGCTATATCGAGGATTATCAACTGTCCGTCTTTATCGTGGCCCGGATTATTATTTTTACGGCATCTTGTTATTTCCTATGGCAGATATATCGCCATATCCAATCCCCAGTGAAAATGTTTTTTATTACGGGCAGCCTGTGTTACTTCATCGGTTCCGTTTTAGCTTCTATCCGGCACAGCAATATGGAGGTTCCGTTTGTACAGTTCGATACCTTAACGGCAGCTTCGTATTTTCAGATCGGTATTATTTTGCAGGCACTTTTTTTCGCATTAGCATTGGGTGGACGGGTCGTTTTTTTACACCAAGAGCATGCTTCTGCACAACAAACATTGATTGGCCAACTGGCTATCCAAGAGCAGGTAACCAAGGAGGTCAATAAGCAGTTAGAAGAGGAGATTGAACACCGGGTACGAGAAGTTATGTCCATAAAGGAAGACCTGCAGGAACAGGAACGAAAGCGGGTAGCTGCAGAGTATGAACGCAATTTAATTAAGTCCGAAATACAGGCAAAGCAAGCAAAAATAAGTCCCCATTTTATGTTTAACAGTCTCAATGCGATCAAATTTCTTGTTTTACAACAGGAAAATGAAAATGCTGTTAAATACCTGATTAAATTTAGCCGATTTATACGTACGGTTTTGGAGTGGGCAGATAAGGATATTATATCGCTAGAAACTGAACTGTCTATTATTGAGAATTACCTGGAGCTCGAAAAGAAGCGATTTAATGAGGATTTTTGTTTTCGTATTGTGGTTGATCCTGCCCTGGGGTTAGGCTGTTATTACATCCCTCCACTGCTGTTGCAGCCATTTGTGGAAAATGCTATTTGGCATGGATTGTTGACAAGCCAGAAGGAGGAAAAAAGACTGATTATACACATTGATAAAACGACTACAGGCGCAAAAATAACGATTGAAGATAATGGTGTAGGGCGTCATATGGATATGCCGATAAAATCAGCGAAAATCCATGACAGTATGGGAATAAAATTGACAAGTGAAAGGATAAGGTTGTTCAATTACCACCACCAAGACAGAAAAATAAGATGGCGTTTTATTGACCTAAAGGATGCTGATGCTCGACCTTTAGGCACTAAAGTAGAGCTGCTTTTAACCGTGGATCAGCCAGGGGACTGATGTTAAAATTACTATTACCTATCTAAAACGAAATTTATGAAAATAGCTATTCTTGATGACGAGACACATTGTGTGGAAAGCATGGTATTGCACATCAACAGCTTATTCCCCGAGCTGTCTATTTCGTATAAAAGTACGAAGCCCATGGAAGCTGTGGAAGTACTGAAACGAATAGAGATTGACTTGCTGTTTCTAGACGTCGAAATGCCTTTGATGAATGGTTTTGATTTTTTGGAACAGTTTGACGAACTGCCCTTCGATGTGATTTTTACAACGGCCTATAGTCAGTATGCCGTAAAGGCATTTAAGGCGAGGGCCATCAACTATTTGTTGAAACCTATTGATGAAGATGAGCTTAAAGAAGCGGTATTAAAATATATAGAAACAAAGAATACCTCGACGGATTCATCGTCCGAAATCGAAAAGTTGTTGACCAGCCTCAAAAAAGACGGGATACTGAAAAACAAAATTGCGATCCCAACGGCTGAGGGATTGGATTTTATCGAGATAGATAGTATTATTTATTGCCAAAGCCAGAGCAACTATACGACAATCTTCACCCATGATGGTCGTTCTTTTCTCATTAGCCGTACCCTGAAAGAGGTTGAGAGGCTTTTGGGAAAATTCTCTTTTGTGCGGGTACATCAGTCTTATCTGATCAATCCTAACTTTATGGAGAAATACAGTAGAAATGATGGAGGGTATCTGATCATGGTCAATAATAACCGCATACCAATCAGCAACTCCAAAAGAAATGTCATCGTCGATATCTTTGAAAACCTCCGGGGGGAGTAGTATCCTTCGTCTTATAGCCTAATCTTAATTGGTATCTTCATTAATTGCAGAGTGGTATGTATCCACGCGGCAAAAGTTTACTCTATTTGTAAAGTACAAAGGAAGTACGCACGAGATAAACCATGATTTTGATAGGGGAGAGTGGAAGCTCACCGCCTAAATCAATTAGCGATTATAAACAGGATAAAAAATAAGATATGTATACGGGTCCTATAATTTCAGTCATTTGTATTGTTATCGTTGCCACGCTATTAGTACGAAAGTATTATCCACATGCTGTCCTGCTTATCGGTGGGATGGTGATGTTGGTACTTGCTCATTACCTTTCGGATAACGAACCCTTTCCACAATCTTCAGGTTTCATTGGCTTTGATGCCTTTAAGGCTATAAAAGATTCGTTTGTTTATACCAATAGCCACGTCGGTCTGATGATTATGGCTATCGGCGGGTTTGTGGCTTACATTGATAAGATAGGGGCTTCCTCCTCCCTGGTTTATTTGGCGATGAAACCGCTCAAGCTGTTTCGGAAACAGCCTTACCTGGCGGCTTCGTTGACGATACCTATTGGACAGCTGCTTTTTATCTGTATTCCGTCGGCAGCGGGACTGGGCTTGTTATTGATGGCTTCGGTTTTTCCCATACTGGTCAACTTAGGCGTGAGTAGGTTGTCGGCTGTATCGGTAATCACGGCTAGCACTGCGTTGTGCCTAGGGCCTGCTTCCCCCACGACGGTAGCCTCAACTGCCATCATGGAGATGGATGTCATCGCATACTTCGTAAGCTACCAAATCCCGTTGGTGATCCCGCTGACGCTATTACTGATGGGGGTTTACTTTTTTGTCAATAGGTATTATGACCGTAAGCACCAACTATTGGCCAAAGAAGAAAAAACTGGCGAACTTGTATTGACTGCTCCGTTATTTTATGCCATTATACCCATTCTTCCCATGATTTTACTGATCCTGTTTTCAGATGCGCTCGATGTTTTCGGCTTTCAGATTAGTATCGATACGACGACGGCCATGTTCTTCAGTCTCTTTGTTGCTGTGATCATGGAGGCGATCCGTAAGAAGTCCTTTAAAGAATCTTTAAAGCGTATCACGGTGTTTTGGTCGGGAATGGGTGATATATTCAAGACTGTGGTGACCTTGATTATTGCAGCTGATATTTTCTCCCAAGGGTTGATCCAGTTAGGTTTTATCGACGGCCTGATAGACCTTACCCAACATTTGGGCTTCGGAGCTCAGGGGATAGGCTTTGTGATGGCATTCATGATTTTTCTCGCCGCGATGCTCATGGGTAGTGGCAATGCCGCTTTCTTCGCATTCGGTCCCTTGATTCCAAATTTGGCGAGTAAGTTGGGTATCCATTCGGTGTCCATCCTCTTACCGATGCAATTCTCCGCAACCTTAGGGCGAACGGTCTCACCTGTCTCAGGAATACTATTGGCAGCTGCAGAAGTTGCCAAAGTAGATGTGTTGTCCTTGGTGAAAAGAAATCTGATTCCCGTCGCAACTACCTTGATCGTTATGCTCATTTATCAATTTGTTTAAACTATGCTCACATTAATAAAAAATGCTCAAATATATGCACCGCAGTACCTCGGTTATAAAGATATCCTGATCGGAGCAGAAAAGATTATAGCCCTACAAGATCACATAGATGCCCATGCGATGATCGATACGGTGATCGATGCACAAGGTAAGATCGTGACCGCTGGGTTTATCGACCAACATGTCCATATCATTGGTGCGGGCGGCAAGCATGGCTTTGCATCGATGACACCGGAGATTATGCTGAGTGAACTACTATCCTGTGGTACGACTACGGTGGTGGGCTTGCTGGGTACCGATGGCACGGCGCGTAGTATCAAGACACTCTATGCCAAGACCAAAGCATTGACCGAGGAAGGAATCAGTGCTTATATGTTGACGAGCTATTTTAGCATTGATCCGGTTACCATTACCTCAAGTATACAGGATGACTTGGTCTTCATCGATAAGGTTATCGGATGTAAGGTCGCCATCAGCGAAGAACGCTCTTCCTACCCCACCGTAGAGGAATTGCTTAAGCATCTTCGCGAAGTACGGGTTGGGGGCATGATTGCGGGCAAGAAGGGTATCCTGCATATCCATTTGGGCAAGCTCACAACATATATCGATCTCTTGATGGAAATCGTGGAGAAATATGAGTTTCCGATAGAGAATATTTCACCTACGCATGTTGCACGGACTAAAGCCTTATTCGACCAATCCCTCGAGTTTGCAAAAAAGGGAGGAATGATCGATATCACAACCGGTGGTACCAAATATACTGACCCTTATCAATCGGTACTTTATGCCTTGGATCAAGGAGTCCCTATCGATCGGCTCACCTTCAGCAGTGATGGCAATGCGGGTCTGGAGAAAAAAGACGAATCGGGAAAGATGATTGGCTTTCGCAAAGCACCTATAGCACTTAATTATGCGGAGTTTAAGGCGCTGGTCAAAGTGGGGGGACTCCCTGTTGAACAAGCGATCAGGCTGATTACTTGTAATCCTGCCCACAATCTGGCCCTCAAATCAAAAGGACGGATCGCGGTGGGATTGGATGCAGATTTCTGTTTTATGGACGAACAGCTCGAACTGACCGACGTCATCGCTCGCGGAAAGCTGATGATGCTGGATGGTAAGATTGTCACGAAAGGTCATTTTGAATAAAAAATTTATCCCATGAAAAGGTGTATATATTTGATTTTTCTATTTTTCATTGTAGCCAAGGCTTCGGCACAGGTACAGCTGGAAAAATACAACTTCGGCGAAGGCCTAAACTTGACGGATGAAGAGGGGTTTGATATGCGTATAGGGGGGTATATACAACCTTCCCTGGAGATGAAGCAAAGTTCCAACTCCGAAGAATCCTTCAATAGGTTCCGGATGCGTAGGGTCCGTTTGCGTCTCAGTGGCTCACCGCACGACAAGCGCTTTAGCTATCGCCTCCAGGTCGATCTTAGCGGTTCACCGGAGGGCGATGCCGATGAGAATGCCAACAATGTATTGATGGATGCTTTTGTGCAGTATCAACTGTTCAAAAATATATCAATTACGGTCGGGCAAAAAGGTACCCCCACAGACAATCTGGAGTTAGGTATGAATTCGCAAACGCTGCAGCTGCCGGAGCGTAGCCGTGTGACATCGGCTTTTTCGGCTATTCGTGACTTTGGTTTTTTTAGCGATGCTTCTTTTAAGATCCGGGGCACCGACATGTATATTCGCCCATCCATTGCCCTAACGAGTGGCGATGGCATGAATATGTTTGGCAAGAATGTCGGCGGTTACAAATATGGTGGAAGGATCAACTTCCTCCCGTTTGGATTATTCCGCAGTGGAGGGCAATTTCGGCAGGCGGATATAATCAGGGAACTGACGCCTAAGCTACTGGTCGGGGTCAATTATAGCTACAACGAAGGGATCAGCGACCGTCGTGGCCGAGAGGTGGGAAGTATACGCTATGTGGATGTCGATGGAAATGATGCATTGCCCGATTATGAGAAGTATGGTGTTGATCTGCTACTGAAGTATCGGGGGTTTTCATTGCTTGGTGAGTATGTTCATGCCGATGCCCAAGTCAATCCCGACATTGCAGAGCGTGTACGGAACAACGGTACGACAACCGATAATTTTGAAATCGATGGAGTACAGCATGTCGAAAATTATGTTAAAAACCGGATGATGTTGGGTCAGGGCTTCAACATGCAAGCGGGGTACCTGCTAAAAAGTCTTTGGTCTATTGACGCCCGCTATACCCATCTCATCCCCCAGAAATATTCATTCCTGCATAATGGTGCTTATTACGCTCGTCCCAACTACTATGAGCTTGGGATATCGAAGTACCTGGTTCGGAACTATGGAGCCAAGATACAAGCCTCACTAACTTATGTGGAGGCCAAAGACGATGCCCGGGATAACCTCGACAGGCAGATCCAGGGGCATGAATGGATAGGCAGACTCATATTTACGATAGGATTTTAATGTATTCGACCATGAAATATAGCTATACCCTTATCGCCTTGTTTTATTGCACCTTTTGTGCAGCACAGTTGTTTAACCCACAACCTCAGGCACTGACTGATATGTATTTTCCAGATTTTGAACTGGATAGCCCAACGCCGGCATTTAATAAGAAAACAGGTTTTACCACTTATCGGGAGATGATCATATTCTTGGAGGATCTCGCCAAAAAGTATCCCGATAAGGCGGTATTGTCTTACCTTGGATCTAGCCAAAAGGGTAAAGCCATACCCTTGTTGCATCTGCGTAGTGGTTCGACGCCAAGCCCCATCAAAGTATGGATACAAGCGGGCATACACGGTGATGAGCCTGCGAGTACGGAAGGGATTTTGTACCTGATACACCAACTGCTGGAGAACACCGCCTATAGCCATCTGCTGGATCGCTTGGATATTGCGATTGTGCCTATGGGTAATATCGATGGTTTTGAAAAGCAAGAGCGTACACCCAAAAATGGCCTGGATATGAACCGTGACCAGACCAAGTTGCTGATTCCGGAAAGTGTCCTGCTAAAAAAGGCATTTAGTGATTATGGTGCCCATGTTGCCATGGACTTTCACGAGTACAACCCATTCCGTTCTTCTTACCAGAAAATGGGAAAGGCTGGCTATACTTTGCCCCATGACGTCATGTTTTTATATAGCGGCAATCTGAATATTGGGCGGTCTCTTAGACAATATACCGAACGACAGTTTGTCAATAAAGCAAAACAAGACCTGCGTGATAAGAATATACGCTCTTTTAATTACTTTACACCGTCGGAACAGAATGGCTATACCCAGTACAACCTGGGCTCGACCAATGCCCGTGCGAGCGCGACATCGTTTGCTTTAACGAACTGTATTTCAACCTTATTTGAAGTTAGGGGCGTATCCTTGGGTCGTACGTCGTTCAAACGTAGAACCTTGACTACATTTTACTTAGCGCTATCTTACCTGGAGACAGCCTATGACGATTTCGAACAGGTTAAACGTGTCTTGAAACAAAGTGTTGATGAGAATAAAAAGGTAATTGTTCGCTCGAGTCGCCAGACATCTGAGGAGTACTTTGAATTTATCGATATGGCGACCAATACCGTGGTCAAAGAAAAGGTCATCGTTAAAAATGCGCTTCGTTCCAACCCTCTCATGACGCGGGAAATCCCGACAGCCTATCTGCTGTTATCTGAAGAAAAGGACATCGCAGAAAGACTAAAGATACTTGGCCTTACTGTCAAACAGCTGGACACGGAGGTCGCTCTCTCCGTGGACAACTATGTGGTGACGCAGTACAAACGGGAAAGTGTAAAATATGAAAATGTATATAGACAAGATATCCGAACAGCAAACCACACGGTTCACAAAACCTTTGCGGAGGGCACTTACATCGTATATACCGATCAAAAGAACCGCGGGCTACTCTTTGAGGTGATAGAGCCGGAGAACAACAATAGTTTTGCAGCCTATGGCATCTTGAAAACCGGACTTCACAAGGAGCTGCCTGTTTATCGTTATACCGGAGCGCCTATACAATAATGAAAAAATGGCTTCATTGCCTTTAAAAAAACAAATTATATACAGATGAAAAAGTTAATAACATTTGTTTGCATCCTGATCAGTATATCAACTTACGCGCAACGTAGTACTTCTCCTAACCAGGCGGACTACGAGCTAGGCAAAGGATTGACCTTTGATTTTGATAATCAGAATTATCGGTTTAGAATCGGAGGATTTATACAGCCTCACTATGCTTATAGCAAAGTAGAGGGCGCATCAGCCGAGAGTCGGTTATATATCAGGCGCGCCCATCTTTCTCTTTCCGGCCAAGCGCTCAAAGAAAAAGTTGGGTTTATGCTACAGACGGATTTTGGGCTTAGCGACCCTCTCTTGGATGCTTGGATCAGCTACCAGCCGATGGCGCAGCTTCGTATCTCCGCAGGACAAAAAAGATCGCCTTTGAACAACAGGGAGATGATGATCAATGAGGATAAATTTCAGTTTACCGACCGGAGCCAACTAAGCCAGGCTTTTACGGAGACGGGACGTGAATTTGGGCTTTTTCTAGATGGTCGATATGCTGTTGGCAGTGTCGGAATAGCACCGCAGGTGGCCATCACCTCGGGTGATGGCAGAAATTCTTTTGGTGCGAATTCCCGCGATGCGGATAAAGGCGGAATGAAATATGGGGGACGTTTGGATATTTATCCGCTTGGCTATTTTAGCACTGGGAATGAAGATTATTTTGCCGACCTATCCCACGAGACGTCGCCTAAGATCGTCATGGGGATGGCTGCGAGCATCAATAAAGGAGCTAGCCATAAAACAGGAGAAGGGCATGGTAGCTTTCAGCTTTTTAATGCTGATCAACTGGAGCAGTACCCGGATTACCGAAAGATCTATGCTGATCTGCTTGTCAAGTATCGGGGTTTTTCGTTCCTTGGGGAGTACAGTAATGCTAACGTAACGGGATTACAGGGCCTTTACACGAATGCGGCCACTACTGCGCTACTTCAACCGCAGCAAATTAGTACGTATTTGGTGCTAGGCGATGCGGTGAACCTACAATCCGGCTATGTCACGAAGAGTGGATATGCGCTTGACCTCAGGTACACGGTGCTCCGCCCGGAGTTTGCCAACCACGCTGACGGCCTATTAAATGACACGAAGGCATATACGGTAGGGTTATCCAAGTATATGAAGGGCAATGATCTCAAAGTACAAACTGCTTTGTCTCGGATAGACCACTCGGCAATGAAGGAAGTTAGGGCTGAAGTGATCTTACAGCTTGTTTTCTAAAGTAGATTTTTAACATATAACACGTAAAACCATGGATAGCAAAATTATCGATGCACGAGAGGTATATCATAATCTGAGCCGTGAAGAGCTCATCGAGCATGTCATACGAAATGGAGAAGGTGTGTTTTCGGATACCGGCGCATTGATTTGTAATACGGGTAAATTTACTGGCAGATCCCCGAAAGATCGGTATATCGTTAAGGACGATAGGACAGCGGATAAGGTGTGGTGGGGAGATATCAACATTCCGTTTTCTTCCGCAGACTTTGAACGGATATACGATAAAATGCGAGCTCATATCCGTGGACAGCGGGTATATGTGAAGGAGGTGTACGCAGGTGCCGATCCGAGGTTTTGTATCAAGGTTAGGGTGATTAATACATTGGCTTGGCATAATTTATTCTGCGACAACATGTTTATAACGGACAGTACGCACGATACAGAATCCTCCCTTCCTGATTTCACGATTATCAACTGTCCTGAATTTGAGGTTGACCCGTTGGAGGTTCACACTAGGCAAAAGAACTTTGCGCTCATTGACTTTAGTCGTAAGATGATCTTGATTGGAGGCACGGGCTACAGTGGTGAAATAAAAAAAGGAATTTTCTCGGTATTGAATTTTTTGCTGGCTACGGATCATGCGGTGCTACCTATGCATTGTTCGGCCAATATCGGGGAGACGGACAAGGATGTCGCTATTTTCTTTGGTCTGTCGGGTACGGGCAAAACGACATTATCTTCTGCCCAGAACAGGCTGCTGATTGGTGATGATGAGCATGCATGGACTGATGAGGGGGTCTTTAATTATGAGGGTGGATGCTATGCCAAGACGATCGACCTGAATGCTGAAAAGGAGCCGGATATCTATCGTGCTATTCGGTTTGGTGCCATTCTAGAGAATACGCTAACCTTCGCCGATAGCCGTGAGGTGAACTATTCGGATACGACAATTACCAAAAATACGCGTGTCTCCTACCCCTTGACACATATCTCTACTACCGTATCTCCGAGCTTAGGAGGTATACCAAAGCATATCTTTTTCCTGACATGTGATGCCTATGGTATTATACCACCCATTCAGAAGCTGAGCCCAGAACAAGCGATGTTTCATTTTATCTCGGGCTACACGTCTAAAATAGCGGGTACCGAAGAGGGGATAGATGAACCGGTGCCTGTTTTTTCAGCTTGCTTTGGTGAACCTTTTATGCCTTTGCACCCGAGCATATACGCAAAGATGTTAGATAAAAAGATCCAACAGCACGGCACGCAGGTGTGGTTAATCAATACGGGCTGGGCTAATGGTCCGTATGGGGTCGGATCTCGTACTGAACTGCGGTATACGCGTGCTATGATCGATGCGGCTTTATCCGGTCAGTTGGAAGAAGATCAGGTAGACTACAGGGAGCACACGGTGTTCAAGACGAAGATACCTGCTGCTTGTCCAGGAGTTCCCACCGAGATATTGAGCCCCAAGGAAGCGTGGGGAAATGATACCTTGTTTTATGAGAAAGCCTATGCGCTAGCAGAGAAGTTTCACGATAACCTGAAGCGTTTGCATATAACTGATCCACATATTATTGCCGGGGGCCCTCACCGGAAGTGATCTCTTGCTAGTTAAGACGGATTATTCAACGTTTTATTTAGCTGTTCTACATCCAACTGTTTCTCCCATCGAGAAACTACGACGGTGGCAACGGCATTGCCAACGATGTTGGTCAGTGCACGACATTCCGACATAAATTTGTCGACACCTAAGATCAATGTCATTCCAGCAATCGGCACCTCCGGCACGACCGCGAGTGTTGCCGCAAGTGTGATAAACCCTGCGCCCGATACGCCAGCAGCTCCTTTACTACTCAACATAGCGACTAGTAGGAGAAGTATCTGGTGTTCCAGACTGAGATCAATATTACAGGCTTGCGCGATAAATAAGGCTGCCAAGGTCATGTAAATATTGGTGCCATCTAAATTGAATGAATACCCTGTCGGTACGACGAGACCTACCACAGGCTTTGTACATCCTGCTTTTTCCATCTTCTGCATAAGTGAAGGTAGTGCGGATTCGCTCGAGCTGGTGGCAAGTACTAAGAGCAGTTCATCTTTGAGGTAACGAAGTAGTTTTAGTATAGAAAAACCGTTGTAACGTGCCACTGTTCCCAACACAACTAGGATGAAAAATAGGGAGGTCGCGTAAAATGTTCCTACTAATAGCAGCAGATTGGCCATGGATCCTACACCATACATGCCGATGGTGAAGGCCATGGCACCAAAGGCACCTACGGGTGCCAGCTTCATCAAGATATGAACAACCTTAAAGATAGGGTAGGACAAAGCCTGTAGAAAATCGTAAACAGGCTTGCTCTTATCAATGGTCAACGAAATGCCTACTCCAAATAGAATAGCGGTGAACAATACCTGCAGAATATTGGTACCCGTGAGTGGACTGATCAGTGTCTGTGGAATAATATCCAGGATAAACTTCAGCAGACTCGAATCGTTTGCTCCGGCGACATAGTCCGATACACTATCCAGATCCAGTGTGTCGGGGTCAATGTTCAAACCTTGACCTGGCTTCACCAGATTGCTGATGACCAGTCCAATGATTAACGCCAGTGTCGAAAAAGTGAGAAAGTATATAAAGGACTTTCCTGCCACGCGCCCGATTTTTTTCATGTCGCTCATCGAGGCAATACCAGTCGATACCGTAATGAAAATTACGGGTGCAATAATCATCTTGATCAATTGGATAAATCCATCCCCAAGAGGTTTCATCATCGTACCTACCTCGGGGAAATAATGTCCCAATGACACCCCAAAGACTATGGCAAATAGAACCTGTACATACAGCAGACGGTAAAACTTCACTTTTCGGGGACGGACCACTGTCTCCATCGGTCCCTTAATCTCATCTTGGTCAATCATCATATGGCAAATGCAGTAGATTATTGCCTAAAAAGGACTACCGTCTGCTTTTGTTCCTGGAGAGAATAATCTGCTATTGACCGTATTGTGCTGTACGAAATCACCTGTGACATCCGGATTACGTGTATACGACTTATTTGGATTATTTGAGAGAGGTTCAATATCAAAGGTGACGACGACATTTCCTGCAGGGTCTGTTATCGTGATAAAGTCTTCCTCATTATTCAAACTGAGGTCACCTGTTGTCGATGTTTGAACGAGGGTCTCGCCAAAATCGCCTGGCGTTCCTCCGCCAAATAGGACCAAGACCTTGTGGGATGGAATCTGCGTTCCTATGGGGAAGATATGTACCGGTATGTCAGCAGCCAGTCCGCTAGCATCGTACACTTTGTACCCACTGATGTTTAAGGCTTGATCACCAGCGTTGTACAACTCAATAAATTCGTCCTGTGCCTGATTATATACACCGTCGCCATTGGCATCTCCATCCAACCCTGTGTTCGAAGGGTCATAAAGCACTTCATTGATGACCAATACAGGGTCTTCGGAAGGTGTACTACCAATAGTAACACCTAACCTATTGGCCGGAGGCAGCTGATTGTAGATCTCTTCGGGAATAATGATGTCGGCTGTTGTCCGATTCTGATCGGGTCCGGGGTTATTGCCCAGATCTAGCCGCTCTGTTAAGGCAGCATTTTGGCTCAGGTCTATGGTGCTGAGATTGTGATCGGGTAGATGCAAATGTGCAAGTAAGGTATTCTTACTCACGTTTAGCATGGTCAATTTTTGTGTATCCGTACCGCTTGCACTTGCTGCATATCGGAGCGTGACGAGATTGGTGTTTTTGGATAGATCGAGTTCTCCGACGAGATTGAAATTCATTTCCAAAGCTTCTAATGCTGTTAGTGTCGTTACATCTAAGCTAGACAGCGTGTTGGAAGTCAGCACAAGGCGTGTAAGTCCTGTAAAATAGGTGATGCCCGTAAGATCATTGATCTTTTCTGCAGCAGTAGCCAAACCAGCGTCGGTCAAGGTTTGTATACTGCCATTCGTCTTGCTCAGATTGAGTACTGTCACCTGTTTTACCTCTTCTGGATTTAGATAATAGGCCGTATTCCCACTTTCTTGCTGCACATATACGCCAGGGGTATTCAGATATTTCAAGTATTCGCCAAAAGCGGGATCCGGAATTAGAATCAGATCGTCGTCTATAATGATATCTTCCAAAATTACATCATCGGAAGAACAAGCCCACAAACTTAACAAGCAGATGGAAGCAAGGGCTGAGCATAATAGATTTTTCAAGTTCATATCGATTAATTGCGTTAGGAGCTAATGAGCTCGGTTTAATAGTTTAAAACGTATTTGTTTATATGGCTACCTCTTCACGTGCTGATGTCAGATGAAAGATTTCACCGCAGTAAAACCAAACCTTAATCTCATGAAATCTTATGATCCGGACATCATCGTGATTTATTCCTTACATATTATAAACAAATAGAGGAAAGTTTTTCTTAACTTAGAGATACCAGTTACGTATAGCTAGACATACCAATTTATGAGTATAGTACACCGAATTACAGAAAAGGCCAATGATTTCAGGAATTACAGTTCGGATCTCCCGAAATATATCGCTCTCCGGGATTTTCTGAAAAATGAGATCGAAAAGAGTACTGCCCTAGGGGGAAGCAAGCTGCCATCGAGCAGAAAGCTTGCTTCTATACTCGGTATATCACGAAGTTCTGTCAACAAAGCGTACGAACTTTTGGTCTTCGAGGGTATTGTCGAAGCCAAGAAGGGTTCTGGACATGTTATTATCGACAAGAAAGGAACGGCGATCGATATTGCCCAGCATATCCGAACGGATGTACATTACCCAAGGATCTCTGATTCGGGCAATAACTTCCTGATGAATGAGCATATTATGTATACAGGCAATGACAGTTCGATTGCTTTTCGTCCCGGACTACCTCCATTGGACGTTTTTCCTGTTCATCAATGGATGAAGTTACTCAATCTCTATTGGAGAAATATCAAGGCCTCTTCCTTAAACTACTCCAATGTGTCGGGGTTGAAAGCACTTAAGCAGCAGATTGCCGAATACCTGTATTTTATGCGGGGTGTGGTGTGTGATCCGGAACAGGTCATCATTGTATCCGGGTCGGTACAGTCTCTTTTTTTGATTGGTTCATCATTGATCAATCCGGGGGATACAGTTGTCATGGAAAACCCGACATTTCCGAATGTACACTCCATCTTCAAAAGCCTGAGTGCTGATCTCCAAGCGCTTCCGCTCGATCAGGAGGGAATCGATCTCAGGCAATTGCCCCCGGGCCTGATGCCAAAAATTATCCACCTTACACCATCCAATCACTATCCTACTGGCAGAAAGATGTCGCTCCAGCGGAAACTGGAAATTTTAAAATGGGCAAAAGAAAAAGGAACAATCGTTATCGAAAACGATTATGATCACGAGATCAGTAATTGGGGATTGAAAGACCCATCACTTTACGAGCTTGATCCTGATAATCGAACAGTCTATCTGGGTACGTTTAACAGGCTGCTGCATCCTTCGATACGGTTGGGATATATGGTGGTGCCATATTACCTGTTGGATGTCGTCAAAGCCTTTCAGAAGCATTCGCACCGTTTTGTTTCCCCCTCCAACCAAGTCATTATGAGTGAATTTATCAGGAAGAGCTACCTGCTAAATCATATCAAGAATGTCATTGCTGTGAATGCCGAGCGTGCAGAAGTCTTCAAGGCGTATCTCGCTGAACATATCGATGCTTCCTTTACGCTTGTTGCGTCTGAGGCCAACAGCTTGCATACGCTATGCAAATTTGCTGGCCCCTATACGGACAGCGAGGTTATCAAAGCCTTAAGCGAAAGGCAGATTGTAGCACATCGTTACAGTCAGTGCTTTATCACGGGTCCCGAGGAGCAAGGGCTGATCTTTGGTCATGCTGCGGTAAATAAACACCTGATGAATCCCATGCTAAAAAAGACAGTACAGGTGTATAACCAACAATTTGCCCGCAAGATGCCCTGATTAATATATGGCTTCTGGACTCGCTCGTAAAGTGGCCTTGCTACTATAATTCCTGATCTATTACCGTATAGTAAATCTTCTCCTGATCTGCCCAAGCTACAATTATTTTGTCCGATCCGAAGCTGTTGATTACGGGATAGGTGGCTTGTGCTTTGGAGGATGTGATGTTCTTTTCCTTCATCTGCTTGCCGTTGATTTTACGGACAATAATTTTACTGTAAAATAAGTCACCATCAGGTACCGTTTGATTATAAGCCAGTACCTTTGCACCGTTCGCCAATAGAGCCAGCTGGATGTTACGACTGTCCGCGCTAATCCGCTCCCTTCGTATGATTTGATTCGAGCTGTCTAACTCACCATAATATACACCGCTTTGTGTACCGCCGGTAAACCAGGTCGCGTATGTCGTATCAACGGTATTGGCAACGGAAGGACCATTATGCGGACAGCCACTGATCTGCCAACCATCGTTGCTAAATAGGACTGGCGTGCTGAAAGACTGACCATTGTCTGCGGATCTGCTGACAGATATATCTCGGATATTGTTACCTGTAATATCTCTGTATACAACAGCGATGTGCCCTTGCGTATCGCTGCTGATGCTTGTCCGGCAACATTCACAAGCAGAAGAATCGACAAGGACTTCATGGCGAAAACCATCGTTGCCTGCTGTAGCGGCAAACTTTACCGGCCGGCCGGCCCTTTTAGGATCTATAGTGGTGTCCAGCCAGCAGACACCGATCTCGCCGTTGCTTAATCGGGTCATGGCGGCAAAAGAACGTTCTTTCCCTGCCGTGGTATCGGCGTGCACATAGCCGGGCGATGACCACGTTTTGCCTTTGTCGAAGGATTGAATATAACGTATGGAGCCAGCCCAGGGGTTTTCCTTTGTGGGAACAGTTGTTTCATATAGGGCTAGAAGGCTGCCGTCTCCTTTAATGGCAATCTTGGGCATCCCTTCTTCATGTATGTTTGCATTTTGTGCAATAGGAATCGGAACAGCGGATGAAAATGTTCCTGCCGAAGTATCAAAATAAGACAGGTAGAAATATTTCTTTTCGGCGCCATCGGTTTCGCACCAGCTTACTACGGGGATATTTTTTTCATCCGTGGTAAGATAGACACAGGAAGCCTTTTGTTCTGCGGAGGAGAGAAGAATAGACCCTGTAAACTGTTCTTCGGATCGGTGATGACAGGCTTGGAATACTAGGATTCCTAAAGCGCATGCGAGGAGAGTTTTTGTCATTTTGTAAGATGGTATTTTAAGGTGAGTCCACCGTAGTAATTGATGCCCGCCGAAGGATTATAAAACTGGGGGGATGCGCCATTAGCATTTGCATCCGCATTGTATAAGAGCAGGGAGCTGTAATGGGTATCCAGGAGATTGTTTATACCTCCGAATAGATCCAAACTACAGCGTTTGATGTTTTTTCTGCAACCAATCTTTACATTCAACAATGAATAGGCATCCGAGTAATAGGTATTGGCGTCATTTAAAGGAATCTTGTCGTAATAATAGAAGAGGGTATTGAAATAGAGCCCGTATTTGGTGTCCAGGTCAATGCCGGCGGAGAGGCTGTTGGGCACGACCCCGGTTACGTGATTCCCGGAGTTGTCAACAGTAATCACCGAAGAGGTGTTCCAATCAAAGGACTGTGTTTTATAGTCCTTAAAGATGTAGTGGTTGTACGTGTAGCTTACCCAGGGTTTCAAGAATGAAATCGGTTTCGCTGGATAGTTGATAATAAGGTAAGAGAGTAACGCTTCTATTCCTTTTTGATTGGTTAAACCTGCATTTTTGTAGGCTGTTGTTCCGCTTAGGTTTGCAACGGGAACAATGGCATTTTTCAGATACATCTGATAAGCTGTGATATCAAAGTTGAATTTGCCTTTTAGCAGGTCTCCTCGCACTCCGATTTCATAATTCATCCCATCTTCCGGTTTGATGTCCTTGTTAAGTGTGCCGTCATAGTTGTTGATTTCCCAAACCGGTGGGGGGGAATAGCCATAACTCATGCTGCCGTGTACTGCTAGGTTATCACTGAGGGTTTTGACGATACCGACACGAGGGGAGGTTTTGGCTGGAAATTGGAGAAGCCCCGAGTAATCTACATGCGTAGGATCTTTAAATAAATCCAAGATGTCGTAATTCAAATGGGTATAACTTGCTCCGACAGTTAGGAAGATGCTGGCGGGTAAGTCAAACTCCGCCTGCGCAAAAAGGATATTGGATGTGGACATAATAATGTCATTCTGGTTTAGTGCTCCAGACTCCGGCCATGTTCCGGCTTGATCATTCGTAACGGCAAAGGTATTCCCGAACTGATGCTGATACTGATATTCACCACCTATACTAAAGCGACTTTTGATTTTCTCCCATGAAGGTGAAAAGACAAATTTTGTTCTCCCTCCATAGCCGGAGATACTCTCTTGGAGGTAGCCGTTATAGTAAATGCTTGATCCAAAAGGATGGTCATAGGTTTGGAAATTGCCGTAGACACTTGTCGTATTTGAAAATAAATCGTTGAAATAATACGTTTGAGAAGCTCCCAAAGCAGTGGCATTATATTTTTTGACCGATATTTTGTTGTCCTTATTAAAGGGAAGTGCCTGTGTCGGCATCGAATCGGCCTGATCTTTATTCAATCCTCCGGCGATGCCCAGACTTCCGGTAACGTGGTTTATGAAAAAGCTGATATTTCTATTCTCGCTGGGGAAGAATTGTGAAAAAAGATTGATCACATCCTTATCTCCCCAGTTGTTCTCCCGGTAGCCTGCATAGCGTTGGCTGACGACATTAGCTGCGACATTGAATTTTTCGCCCGATGTTTTGTACGAGCTATGAAACCGGCTGTAACCATAGGAGCCAGCTGTATATCCGGTTTCCACTGCATTTTCTTCAGCACTACCTTTGGCACTTTTTAGAAGAAGAACGCCTCCGTTTCCAGCTCCATACATACTGCCCGAAGGGCCTTTTAATACTTCGACAGCATCGATGAGGGTAGGGTCGAAGTCTATACTTTTTTGGGCAGTGCCATCGGGCGAAGAAAGGGGGATATCATTCCAGTAAATTTTAACATTGCGGATACCCCAAGGGTTGTTTACCAAACTTCCTCGTATGGAAATGCGGTAGTTCCCTGCGGAATAAGCTTCCATCTTAACGCCAGGAATAGTGTTTAAGGCCGGCATAATATCCATATTGTCACCTCGCTGTATTTCTTTGCTGGTCAACACGCCAATAGATCCTGCTGTTTCCAGAAGCTTGCGGTTGGTTTCATAGCCAATTACTGTGACACTGGACAGGTTGACGAAATTTGGGACTACCGCGGGATCTGAGGTTGTCGTGTCCTTAAGTGGTGTATGTGTTTGTGCTGCGGTCCACATAACGGACAACAGCAAAAAAAGGGAAAGGGTGTATTTCATGTGATGTGATATCTTTTAGGACTATGGGCCATCCAGATGGTAAATGCTCCTATAGGAACCATATACGCAGTGTGATGGCTTAGCCGTAATCTTCTAATAATAACTTAACGAAGGTTCGCTATCTGAATAAGATAGACGAACGGAATCCAAGAGAAGGTACTCAGGCTCTAGGCGGATGAAAGATATCAAAAATACAGGCCAAGAAGTAACCGTCCACATAGGGTGCATATACCTTTGAAGGCTCTACTTGGTGAATGAGCGAAGGAATGATTGGAAAATAAGATCTTGATGAAAGTGTTATTTCTTTTTGGGAATCTAGTTTGTGTTGTGGGTTTTTTTGCTCTTTTTTATCTTTTTCTTTGAGCTTTTTCATCATCTGACACTTACCATCACAATGCAGTGTCGGCTTCGCGATGTTTTCACAACTTAATGCGTATTTGGCGGTATCCGTATAATAGTCAACAATAATGAACAGCTTACTGAAAGTCTGCGTAAGGAATACTGCAAGCAGCAGTAATGTAATTAACTGACGATATGTTGACCGAGCATCCAAAATCTCTGTAAAGATAAGACGAAAAGGTTAATAAAAAAATGTTATATTCGAACATTAAATCTCAAAATAAATCGGCTATACACTTCTTATTCTGCGTGCGATGACAAGGTCTATTTCAAATTTTTTGCAAACGATACAAATTAGTGATTTCTCTTCTACACCGAAATATCAACAATTGGCGGATGCGGTGATTGAGGGAATAAAAACTGAAAATTTGATGAAAGGGGACCTTTTGCCTTCCATTAACGAATTGAGTGCATTTTTGGATATCTCTAGAGACACGGTAGAAAAAGCCTATAGGCTGTTGAAAAGCAAGGAAGTGATCTCGTCAACACCTGGGAAAGGGTATTATATTGCTATTGCAGACGTGAAGTTAGGCTTAAAAATTGCCTTTCTACTGAATAAATTGAGTGCACATAAGAAGATTGTGTATGATTCGTTTGTCAGGGAAATCGGGGAAGATGCATCTATCGATCTTTTTGTATATAATAGTGATATTTCTTACCTAAAAACATTGTTGGCGAACCTGACAAAGACATACGACTATTACGTCATATTTCCTCATTTTAAAGAAGGTAGGGACAAAGCACCTGAGGTGATCAGCAAACATATCCCACAAGAGAAGCTCGTCGTACTTGGGAAATACATTCCGGAAATCACAGGTACATTTCCAGCCGTATTTGAGAATTATGAAAAGGATATTTACGGAGCATTGGAAGAAGCGTTGGAGATGTTGTCAAAATATCATACGTTGAAACTTGTATTTCCGGATCACAGTGATTATCCGAAAGCGATCATTAAAGGATTTTACAAGTTTTGTCAACAATATGCTTTTAACCATTTATTGGTTTCGGAGTTGAAGAAGGAAAAAATAGAGAAAGGAACCTGTTACATCAATTTGGCGGAAGATGATTTGGTGACGCTGTTGGATAAAATCATCCAACGGAAGCTAGTCATCGGTAAAGAGGTTGGAATTATTTCCTACAATGAAACACCGCTGAAAAAGTTTATCCTCAACGGAATAACGACGATCTCCACGGATTTTCAATACATGGGAAAGTCTGCCGCACAGCTTGTAAAAGAAAATTCGAAGGAAAGTATGGAGGTGCCCTTTTATTTGACTTTGCGGGATTCGATCTAAAAACCACACTATTGCAATTTAATATCTCAAAAGCTTGCTTGTTCGTAACTTTTAAATTACCTTTATCCTGTGAAGGTAAGGGAAGTCATAGCTTTCAAAAATTATTTTGTGAATTTTCTGTCAGAACAGCCAAAGAAAGTTCAAGATAAAATTTTTAAAATAATTCAAGCTGTTGAAACGATGGAGAGGGTTCCCTCAAATTACTTGAAACATTTGACAGGAACTGATGGATTGTATGAAGCGAGAATTCAACTTGGCTCAGATATATGGAGAGTCTTTTGTTTTTTTGATGGAGATAAACTGGTGATTTTGATGAATGGATTTCAAAAGAAAACGCAGAAAACCCCTAGGAGCGAAATTGAAAAAGCGATGAAAATCAGGGTAGAATATCACGAACAAAAGAGGAAAGAACATGGAAACTAAACGTTGGAAAGACATTAAGGATAGTGTTTACGGAAAAATAGGAACTGACAGACGAGATGAATTAGAAAGAGATTTTGAATCTTTTAAAATTGGATTACTCCTTAAAAAAGCCCGTGAAGAAAAGCGTTTGACGCAATCGCAACTAGCTGACCTCGTCGACAAAAAGCGTGAATATATTTCAAGAGTCGAAAATAACGGAAGTAATCTAACTTTAAAAACGCTGTTTGATATTGTTGAGAAAGGACTGGGAGGGAAAGTAAAAATATCGATCGAAATTTAGTATATTCTAGGGTAGGATTGTCTATTTCGTTATTCCAAAAATGACTTTTATTGGTCGATGGTCGGAAGCATAGGTTTCTTCGATGACTTCTATACTTTTTTGTTGCCAGGAACTATTCTTTATAGCAACATAATCGATTGTATTCCTCGGCGTTGTTTGCGGAACCGTAGGCAAACAATCGTCTAGGCAAGTTCGTGTAAAATGTTTATCTAGGATACCAATAGCTTCTGATGTTGGAAGACTGTTCAGATCGCCACACAAAAGAATAGGAAGTTTGATAGCGGAAGTTTTGTTCATGATAAACTGCATTTGAGCTAGCCTGTTTTTGTGCGATCGTAGTGCATCCAGATGGGTGTTTGCGATATACACCCATTTGTTTTTTACTTTGACCTGTACCAAAGCCAATATGCGTTGTTCTGCTTTTTCAACTTGAGGCAAAGCGATTGTCTGTGGATTCTTCATTGGCAGCTTGCTTAAGATCGCCAATCCATAATCTCCACCATCGTGATCAATGGCTTTAAAAAAGTGATAGCTCATACCCAGTTGTTTGGCAATTTCTTTGGCTTCATCGATATTGTCACTTCTGTTTGTCCGCACATCGACCTCTTGGAGTGCGATCACATCTGCGTTAGCTAGCTTAAGGACATTGCATATCGCATCAATATCAATCACGCCCGGCTTTGAAGGTGGGTTGGCGTGGTGGATGTTGTAGGTCAGTAGGGTGAATTCGTTGTTGCTTGCAATTTTTTTTGTTGTATCACAAGCCGTGATCAACAGGATGAGTAAGATGCTCATCCTGTTGAATGCCTGCTTGATTATGTGTAGTTTCATCTATTTGTTTATGATTTAAAGTTCTTTAATGTATCAATGAGGTCACTTTAGCTCGGTTTTATTTTTTTGTCCTATAGATCCGTTTGTTTGCTTTTTTCATTTCCCCAAAGACCAGGCGGGGGTAGTTTATTTTAAAAATTAACAGTAACCATCTGTGGATTATGATCCGATGGATAAACATCACCTCGTTGTTCCGAGATGTTTACAAATTGTGTTACCCGCACCTTTTTATTGGTAAAGATATAATCAATCTTCGGTCTTTTTTCTATAGGTATTAAGCCAAGCCCATGGTACGTCCACGAAGGGCCATAATATCGTTCGGCGAGCTTATTGGTATCGTAGAAGCCCGCATCAGCCCCATTTCCCGATGTGAGCGTTTTGTAATACACACTTTCTTCCCGTAAGTTGAAATCTCCCACGATAAAGGCTTGGTCATTACCGGCAATTTCGTGAACCTTTTTCAAAAGGAGCTTGGTACTTTCTTCCCGGGCTTTTTTCCCTTTGTGATCAAGGTGTGTGACGAAAAGATAAACCTTACGATTACTGGATTTTACATTGAATGCCCCCCAGGTGACTGTTCTTCTTAAATTAGCATCCCAGCCAAGGCTTTGTTTGTCCGGAGTTTCTGAGAGCCAGAAAGTACCCGAATCAATGCAGGTTAATCGACTTTTCAAGTAAAAGACCGCAACAGACTCGGCACCTTGCCTGCCTTCGACAGGGCCGAAAGAACCATAGTCTGGGAGTAGGGTTGCCATATCTACATATTGTGGATAATGAGCTTCTTCTGCTCCCAACAGGTCGGGTTGGTAATGCTTGATCAAATCGGTCATATATTCCCGTCGGAATTGCCAATTGTTGGCTCCGTCGTCCTTATAGTTCATTCGTATATTGAACGTCATAACATCCAGTGTTATCGTGCTGTGCTTTTTTTTCTGGGCATAGACTGCATTCATACAAATGGAAAAACTAATCGTTAAAGCGATTAAGATATAAAGATAGCTTCTTCTCATGATGGGATGATTATATACGTTCTTTATTTATTCTCTTTGATAGATGCATGCCCCAGACGACTGGCCACTCCGGTAATAGTACCCCCTAGATCAGAAGTCGTGGTTCCAGCGACATTGTCTTTCACCCGAGCACGGATGTACACCATGTTTTTGTTTAACAAGTCATTCGGTAGTGCAAAGTCAACTACCTTATATCCTGCTACATCGGTATACAAGGTGCCGTTACCTGCCCGGACATAGTCTTGTAGCGTGTATTCTCCAATAAAATTCCATGTAGTCGCGTCTAAACTTTCGGCCCATTCCAGAATATGGTTGCGCGGTCCTCCGGAGATAACATCACCTTCCAACTGCATAGATAAAGGTTTGGTCAGACCAAGTGTAGAGAGTTCGAAAATCCAGCTCTCGCCCTTTCCGTTGTTCCACCATCCGCTTACACTATATCCGCCTGAGTTGGTCACCCCTGGCCCATTAAAGTCGGGACCATTAAGGATGGCTTTGGATGAATGGGATATCTTGGCTTTGTATTCTTGTCCAAAATCTGGCGCTATGGGGTTCGGGGTATCTCCTTTGAAGCCACTCCATTCGGCAATAACCCGTGTAAAGCCATTATCTCGACTTTCTGCCAAGGCGATATCGCTACGATTTAAAGGGCGAATAGAGTAACGGCCTATATTCCCCCCAAAACGCAGGACATTATCATGCACTAAGATACCGGTAATTGTACCGCTACCCTGCGGAACTCGCTGTTCAATGCGATAAGGCACACCCGTATTAATCAACATATACATGTTGTCTCGGTTGATGTCGCGTATGCAACTGGCATAGATGGATACGCGGGCCGCATAGCCTTCATTCATATTCGAGAAATAACCGTTGGAAACGGCAATTTCGACATCCTTTAGCTTTACCCAGGTATAGATATCATTATCGGTAAGGTCTTTCATATAGACCTCTTTTGGTTGTATAGGATCTCCTTCGTTTTTTTCGAGGACATGCTCATTTCCCACCTCTTCGATGACATAACGGGTAGGATTACTGTACTTCGTCAACTTGGTGCCTTTCAACCAGATTTTAACTTTTTCATACTGATCAAAGATATTGTCGCTGCTCTCTTTGGTCTTCAACAAGATGCCACCATATTGATTGTTGGGATCCTGCACATAGAAGGAAATTTGATTCTCTCGTGGACTGACAAGGGCTGCTGTTGTGTTTAAATTTGTTGCTAAATTGGCATTCCCCTTTTCGCTGATAACAATGCTTTCCAGATAAATGTTTTCGGTGATGATACCATCCGGTAGCATGGTCTTTACATAGTTCATATCTCTTGGCTCGGCGAAATCACTATCATTTCCGGCCTTCGGGCGCTGTTTGACCAATATCGAATCTTGATTGAGTGTACCTAGTGCATCGAGATAGGATAATTTCAAGAGGGCCGTCCGATCTTCAGAGTCTTCGGTTTTGGATAAGCGAAAGACCAAGCTATTCATGTTTTCAATATTGACTTCGCTAATCCAATCAATGCTACTGCCTGTCTGGTACTTTATTTCTAAGGTCATAAGATCATACGGTATATTAGCGATGATTCCTGATTTCATCTTACCTCCGGCCGCTATACCGACGAGCTCGGTGTCTTTGATGTCGATGGAAGTCGGTATGCCTTTTTGCTGTAGGAGAATAGTATCCTTTTTATCTCCACCTACGACCAAAACTTTAGTTTGCCGGGGTAGGTTCCCTTCATTTGATTCGAATTCTAGGAAAAACTGTCCTGTACCGTTTCCACTGCCTTGCAACACCCTAGCCCATTGCACGTCCTTGTCTACCATCTCTGCACTCCATGCTGCTTCAGCATGGACAATAATGCGTGTGGAGCCTGCTGTATCCGCAACTCTGACGATGTCGTGATTGACTGCAACTTCGGGTTGGAAGACGATACTTCCTTCTTTTTTACAACTCATCATGATACTCATTGCCAACACCAGAAAGAGGCTTGTACAAAGGCATGAGCTCCAATTGAAATATCTTTTCATAATTGTTGATTTTAATATCTTAGTTTTTGTAAGCGTCGTTTGTAAGTACACCTTTTGACCTGAACACTTCTTCATCAGGTATTGGGTAATATTCGTGGTAAGGCCTCAGGTTGGCCGCAACTTTATCGTTCTCTGTAGCAATGGTCTCACGGATAGTTTCATAGAAAATACCCCATCTGACGAGGTCCCATTTTCGTCCGTATTCACCCATAAGTTCACGGCCACGTTCGTCTTTTAGTTCGTTGAAAAACTCTTCTTTCCCCGGATAAGTTTCCATTAAAGGGATGTTGGCCCGGATTTTAGTCATGTTCAGATAACGCATCGCCTCTCCTTCATCTTCCAGTTCATCTGCACATTCTGCAGCCATTAATAGTGCATCGGCATAGCGAAATACTTTTTGGTTATTACCATCGAGCTTGTTATCCATCTGCAAGCACCAAAATTTTGGACCCATCCAAGGCTTTCCCTGAAAATTGTTTGTGCTGGGTCTTCTAAACCATTGTCCATTATACTCCCGGGCCATGACAATATTTTCCCGAAAATCGTTGGGGTATTTGTTAAAAATGTCGATCAAATAGTTAGAAGGAGTAATGGATGTGGAAGGGTTTGCTTTGTCCCCCAGTTCAGGAATATTTACACCATCATAAGTCGAGGTATTGGCCGCCCGCGGTGGCAAACAAATTGCCGAAACCAATGTTGTTTTGCGTATACCTGTAGCAGACCATGCAAACTGAACCTCCAAAATCGACTCAGCCGTATTTTTATACCTAAAATAAGTGTCTTGTAAGGTGTAATTTTGTAGACTGCCATAGATTCCCATGATCTTTTGTAGAGCGGGAAGGGCTACATCATATTTTTTATTCCACATAGCCATCTTAGCCAAGAGTATATACGCCAATGAGGAGGATACTCTATTGTCTGGGACAAGGCTGGTCTTAATTTGGGGCAGGGCAGGGGCATATTCCGCAAGTTCTGCAATCAGATATTCTCGGGTTTCAGTGGCATTCATTCGTCCTAACTTGGTGATTTCTTCTAAATCATCGAAGTTTTCTATTTCTTTAGTATAAAAGGGGACGTCGCCGAACATGGAAGTGAGCACATAATAATATAGCGCCCGTAGCGTCACAGCTTCCGCTATCAGCGATTTTTTGCGATCTTCAGCCAAAGGAGACTTAGATATACCTACGATAGTTGCGTTGCATACCATAACCCCATGATATGCGGCAGTCCACATAATATCCCCAACCCCTGGGTTGGCAGGTGAGATAGCAAACATCGCATCGGTATCATCCAACCCCCAATAAGCGAGGTCGCTGCTCCCCTCGTTGACTTTAAACAGATTGTGCGTGAAAATAGAAGCCATATCGGTATAGCAACCATTCAGAGCAGCTATACATTGCGCTTCATTATTGAAGAATTGATCTTTGTTGATTAGACTTTTAGGCACTTCTTCCAGCATCTTGCTACATGAAAAGGAGAAGAAGATGAAAAGTACCGGCAAATAAAATTTTGTTACTGTATTCATGATTCTACAAGTTGATTTCTTAAAAATTCAATTGGGCTCCAAAGATGATGGTTCTACTGTTGGGATAGGCTCCATTGTCCATCCGACGTATGGTAGAACCTTCACTTACCGTTGATACCTCAGGGTCATAGCCGTTGTATTTTTTCCATAGGAAAAGATTATTGCCACTACCAAAAAGGGTCAATGTGTTCAATTTGTTGTCGGTTAATTTTTGTAAATTGAATCGATAGGAAAGCGAAGCATTCTTCAACCTCAAGAAAGAAGCACTATGCACAAATCGGTCACTGGGGATCTGGTCTTTAGAATTGGCCCTAGGGTAGTCTGAATCCGGGTTACGGATAGGGTGCCAAGCGTTGACCATATACTTGAATTGATTGGTGAATCTTGAGCCCGTTCCCATAAATAATTCAATGGGATTATATAATTGACCTCCTAAGGAATAATTAAAATAGAAAGAGATATTCAAACCATAGATATTAAAGCTGTTTTGTATCCCGCCGTAAATGTCCGGATCGGCATTACCCAGATAGACCATATCATCATAATCCAGTACACCATCGTTGTTTTGATCGATATACCTTTGTCGTCCAGGGGAGTAATAAGCAGGCGAAGCAGAAGCATACATTTTGGTGTTTTCGTTTTCTGCAATTTCGGCATCAGATTTCCATGTGCCTGCATACACCATTCCCCAAAGTGCATTCAAGGGCTGTCCTTGTTCATATGCATACATGGGGTAGAAAGAACCGTGTGTTGTAGAATAGGCCGTTACGCGCTCAAATCCACCAATATTGTCTACCATTTGTTTGTTTCGAGCTATGGTTAAGGTACTCGACCAGGAGAAATTTTTCTTTTCGATATTTTTGAAGTTGACGGTTAGTTCCACGCCATTATTGGATGTGCCTCCGATATTAGCCAGTCGATTTGGATATCCTGTATGGGTTGGGTATTGTAAGGTTAGGAGTAAATCTTTCGTGGCTGTACGGTAATACTCAAAGGTACCTGTCAATCTATCACTCCATAGTCCAAAATCAAGTCCAACATTGATAGAGCTTGTTTTTTCCCAAGTCAGGCGATTATTCTCGATCCTGGAGGGATAATAAGAAACTGGTATAGCGCCACTAAATATGTAACCAGAGGTCGAGTTGCCTAACGCAGAAAGCGACTGGTAAATGGGGATAGCATCATTTCCCGACACCCCTCCACTTATCCGTAGCGCAAGCTCATTGACTGACGATTTTAAAGGTTGCATAAACTTCTCGTTCGACAGGGTCCATTTGAATGCAGCTGATGGGAAATATCCCCACTTATTGTCCGCTGAAAAATTGGATGATGCATCCGCCCGTGTAGTGAAGGTTAGGTAGTATTTACGATCAAAGTTATAGTTGAATCGAACGAAATTGGAAATTTTGGTTTGTTCTTGTAGATAGGAACTTAAGCCCACAGTCTCTTTCGATGGAATAGCACCCATATTGTCTGTGCCCATATCATCGATAAAATAACCCTCGCCACTGATGGTCATATTGGTGTTCCAGAACTGCTGATAGGTAAAACCGTATAATGCATCAAAATTATGCGTCTTTGCCCATGATTTTTTATAAGTAACTGTGTTTTCACTGAGTATATTGTTGTTTTTCAGCGCACCTTTATAAGCATAGGCACCGCTTTCTTTATTAGCACGTGTAGGCATGGAGCCGGGGTTGAATGTGTCGGCAAAGCGGTTATAGTCGTAGAAGGATAGATGCGATCGGATTTTTAACGCTTTTATCGGTTCTACCTCTATATAGCTGATTAAATTAAGGGTTTTTCTTTGCCACGTTTTTTTCATTAATTCGGCCATAGCTAATGGCGAATCAAAGATCTGACCTTCATATTGTAGGGGATTCCAATCATTAAAGGAGCCATCTTCCTTATAGGGATCCATCAAAGGCGTCAGAAATAGGGTATTCCGATACCAATAGTCCACATTCCCGACTTCCGCATTATTTAGATTTTGATTGAGGTAGGCATAATTTAGTTTAAAGCCGACCTTCACATACTTGCTAATGGTTTTATCGAGATTTAATCTTGTTTGATAGCGTTTTAAACCGCTTCTGATAATGATACCTTCCGTATTATTGTAGTTGCCGGAGAAATAATATTTGGTGGTCTTATTACCACCAGAACCCGATAATACCATGTTCGTATAAGGGGCTTTACGGGTGACTACATCCGTCCAATTAGTGCCTTCTCCGAGAGACAGTGGATCGGGATAAGGATAATCTTCGATAGGTTTTGTTTGATTTGCTACGTTTTCTACATAAAACCGGTCATTTTGTAATTGCGCAAATTCTGTGGCATTCATTAAGTCCAAATGACGGGGTAGCACAGCCGATCCCAATTCGGATCGGAAAGTAAAATTGGTTTTTGTACTTTCTTTTCCCGATTTGGTGGTAATGATAATGACTCCGTTACTGCCTCGGGAACCATAGATAGCAGTAGAGGAGACATCTTTAAGCACTTCGATAGAAGTAACATCGCTTGGCGAAATGTCATTTAGATCCGTGATCGCATCAATCACACCGTCGACGACATAGAGGGGCTCGTTGTTCGCGGAGATGGATCGCGTCCCCCGGATACGAATGGATGTATTAGCACCGGGTTCTCCGGTCGTGGAAACAATCTCTGCGCCAGCTATACGTCCTTGAAGCATTTGATCGACGCGAAGGACAGGAATCTCATCGATATCTTCCATTTTGACCCGAGAGACAGAGCCTGTCAGGTCTCTTTTGGCGACCGTTCCATAGCCTATGACGATGATCTCATCGAGATCTGTATCCACGACAAGGAGTGTGATATTGATAATGGGAGACGCATCAAAAATAATATTTTCATTTTTATACCCTAAATAACTAAACGAAATGACATCATCTATGCTGGCGTTGATTTTATATTGCCCTTGTTCGTCGGTCTGTGTTTCCGTTTTTGTACTGATGTTTCGTACACTAACGCCGGCCATGGGATTTCCATCTTTATCCTGCACTTTACCCGAGACTAGACGTTGTTGAAGGTTACTTAAATTTGTTTTTAGCAACTTCGGTTTACTAGTTGAACGGGGTGTTTCGAATACCACCACAGTTTTGTCTTCGATCTGATAAGAAAGACCTAAAGGGGAGAGGATGATGTCCAATGCTTCCGATAACGATTTCTGTTTGAGATTAACACGTAAGCTCGGGATACTGTTTAATAAATCGGAATTACACAAAATAGTGTGATTGGATTGTTTCTTAAGCTCTCGAAAAACATCAACCAGCGATATGTTTTGCTTGGTGAGATTTATTACCTGAGCATTTGTTTTTGAATAAACCTGTAAACTAGCTATAAGAATAATGAGCGTAATGAGTTTCATAATAACTAGGCTTTTACTCCATGGAAATGGTGTCGCATTTCCAAATTGAATGCTATAATTTTTCATTAACTTTGGATGGGTTAAGTTTGTAATAAAGATTAGTACGCTTTGTGAAAATTTACCTTTTGGTCGGGGAAGCGCCAACTTCCTCGATCTTTTTGGCTGTCGATTAATTGTCTTCCATAATAATTACTTTTTTTCCTTTAATATTTAATTTTATTTTTTTGTCTGTTATCTTGATAATTTGGAGCACCTTGTCGAAATTGTCATATTTTGAGATACTCCCCCATATTTTTAGATCTTTAAGGGCCGGAGTAATGGAATAATCAAAATCATACCACCGGGATAGTTTCTGTAGGACACTGGCTAAAGGTTCGTTGTTGAACATAAACTCGCCATTTTTCCAGGCGATATACTCCTCGGCATTGACCGACACTTCCTCCATATCACTGCCTCTGATGATCGCTTGTTTATTTGGTGTCAGGATATGTGTGTTTGAAGGATTGTTCAAGGGTGCTACTTTCACTTTTCCTTCACGTAATGTGACTGTGGAGAAATCTACATCCTCATAGGAGTTTATATTAAAATGTGTACCAAGAACTTCTACTTTCTCCGTGTTTGTAGTTACAATAAAAGGTTTTTTCGCATTTGATTTTACTTCGAAATAAGCTTCGCCAAGGAGTTTTACCTCACGGGTATTGCCTGAAAATTGCGCTGGATATTGTAAACTACTTTCCGCATTTAGCCATACCTTAGTGCCATCGGGAAGTTCAACGAAATATTGCCCTCCACGTGGTGTAGACAGTTGCATGACGCTGCCTTTTATTTTGTCATGCTGTTCAGGTAAAATCAAAGTTCCGTCTTGATACGCAATAGCTTCGTTAATTTTTATACCTAACGTATTCTCCGCTAACTCTATGGTATTGCCATCCGAAAAGGTCAATGTTGCTCGATTGGATCCTGGCGTGAATAATAATGCTTGCTTCTTGTTTTCGTCATAGGTCGGTTGGGTCCTCTCCCACAACCAGTAACCGGCGATAAAAATAAAGATACAGGCCGCTGCTATACCGAGAAGTGGTGCCCAGAGACTTTTAGTGGGAGAAGGGGCACGGATCGAAGGAACTGTAGGGTGATTTTTGGAATTTATGTGTTCGATGATGTTGTTCTCAAGTTGGAGAAGTTCGTTTTCGGTATACAAGATATAGCCGGATAGGGATTTTCGTAGGGCCTCCTCATCTTTCACCTCTTTTATAATTTCAAGAAGAACAGGGTATTGTTCTATTAACTGTTGCAATTCGGGGCTGGAAGTGGTGGTGATCTCACCACCCATGTACTGTTTGAGCAAGGTTACAATATGGTCTATCTTCTCCATGTTTTATTTGGTTGTGATACAAAAACAGGATAGAAACAATATTTTTAGGAAAACCTTACAAGGAATGTGAACTTTTTTGAAAAAGGTGGTTACACTACCGTAAACTAAGGAGCAATAGTATAATAGTAGAAATGCTGAGATCAGGGTCGTAGACTCGTAATGCGTGTCTTAATGCGGCCAAGGCTCTCGACTTATTTGCATACACAGCATTTGGGTGAAGGGCGAGTTTTTCACAAATTTCTTCGACAGTGTACTCCTCTATGTAGGTCATATAAAAAATTTCTCGCTGCCGAGCCGGCAATTTGGAAACTTCCTGAAGTATCTTTTGAAATAATTCGGCTTGAACGATGGTTTTGAAGATATCTTGATCTTGATAGATCAGGTTAAATTGATCCTCAATATGCTCCATGCGCACTTGTTGAGTAGGTTTTTTGAGAAAGCTATAGCACGCATTTTTTGTGGCAATATATAAAAAAGCCTGTAACTTGGATAGCGTTTCGAAGTTTTCCCTCAAGTCCCATACCTTCAGAAAGATGTCATTGACGATCTCTTCGGCGGTTTGCTTATTTTTGGTGAGTTGATGAGCGAGGTATAATAAAGAGTTGCCATACAATTTGAAAACTGTCCGTAAAGCATTTTGGTTGCCTTGTTTTAGTTCGGGTATCAAATTAGGACTTTTCATAGAAAATTCTTCCTGTAAGTTACGACCTTTTTTTCTTTTATTTTCTTTTATCTGACAAAGCTACCGTAATCGATATGGATTTTATATAACGAACCATATTCTTAACAATAATATAATATAATGTACGGGGTACATCATCACTTAGGTTATAACCTCGTATATCAAAGATTATAGTTTAAAGTTAGCGAAAATTTCAGATATTTTGGAATAAAAAGTTAACATGCTGAATATGTACACGAGAATAGTCCGTACTCCTTATTCTTTGTTCTTTACCTCCCTTAGTCGTTGATCGTTAACTCCCCACGTATATCTTTTTCGACCCAATAAGCGACTGATTCTTGGTCTTCAAATTCGCCCTGAAGATACATGAGTTTGGTAATGGCAGCTTCGAAAGTCATGTCATAGCCATTGCATACACCGATTTCTTGGAGTCCTTGGCTTGTTTCATATCGGCCTAATTCGACGGAGCCTACTTTACATTGGGATATGTTCAGGATTATTTTTCCATTGTCAATGGCTTGCTTAAGCAGGTGTATAAAGTCTTGATCGGTGGTGGTATTCCCTGAACCAAAGGTCTCCATCACGATAGAACGGACGTCGGACTGTAATATTGATTGAATGGTTTCGAGGCGCATCCCGGGAAATAGTTTGAGCACACCGACTCGATTATCCAACTTATGGTGAAAGATAAGATCCTTGTGCGCATTGTTTAACAGGGCCTCGAAGTTGTATTTTATATGTATACCTGCTTCAGCCAGCACGGAGTAATTGGGGGAGCGAAAGGCTTCAAATTTAGCAGAGTTGTATTTGAATGAGCGGTTACCACGGAAGAGTTTGTTGTCAAATAAAATACAGACTTCTTGGATAACGGAAATGCCGTTGTGTTTTGTCGAAGCAATCTCCAACGCGGTCATCATATTTTCACGCGCGTCTGTACGGATTTCGCCGATGGGGAGTTGTGATCCCGATAGTATAACAGGCTTTTGCAAACCCTCTAGTAGAAAACTCAATACTGAAGCTGTGAAGGCCATAGTATCGGACCCATGCAAAATGACAAAACCGTCGCAATAGTCATAATTATCTTGAATAAGTTGTGCCATTTGAAGCCAAATAGCAGGAGTCATATTTGATGAATCAATGATAGGATCGAAAGAATGTACAGTTAGTTTATAATCTAGCCGACTGAGGTCGGGAATGTTTTTTTGGATGAGCTCGAAATCAAAAGGTACAAAAATGCCGTTTTCATCTTGTACCATGCCTATGGTGCCTCCGGTGTATATGATAAAAATGTTCTTCATGATCTAGATACCAAATATATCTTTGGAGTTTTCGGTGGTTATTCTGGCAATCTCGTCAATACTGCTATCGTAGATGTCGGCAACTTTCTGCGCGATATGGTGTAGGTAAGAACTCTCGTTCTCCTTGCCGCGAAATGGAGTAGGGGCGAGGTAGGGAGCATCGGTTTCTAACACGATATCGGTTAAATTGATTTGTCTGACGACATCATCCAATCCGGATTTTTTGAAAGTGACAACGCCTCCTATGCCGAGCTTGAAACCTAGGTCTATAGCCCGGTGGGCTTGATCCAAGTTACCTGTGAAACAATGGAAGATACCGAATAGTTTCTCGTCTCGCAGGGAATCGAGTAATTCAAATATTTCATCAAAGGCTTCTCTACAGTGTATATCGATCGGTAATCCCAATTCCTTGGCCCATTGAACCTGGGTGCAGAATGCGTCTTTCTGCCAGCTAAGTGTGCTCTTGTCCCAATAGAGATCCAGCCCAATCTCTCCTATGGCATAAATTTTATGGCTAAAAATCGCTTTCTCTATATTACGGAGCTCATCCTTGTAGTTTTCTTTTACACTGCACGGATGCAACCCTAACATGGGGAAGCAGTTTTCGGGGTAAGTGTCTACGGTATCCAAGACTTGTTGTATCGAAACCGTATCGACATTTGGGAGAAACAGACGATAGATATGATTAGCCTGACAACGCCGCATTTGCTTATCTATTTTGTCGGTATGGACATTATAGTAAAAATGTGTATGGGTATCTGTTAGTATATAAGGTGGATTCATGGAGCCGAATAAGTGGCTCAAAAATACGTAATTGTCGATAATATGCCTAACATTGCACAAAAAAACGCGATTCTAATGAAAGAATCGCGTTTTTAATAAATTTTTTTTAACAAAACGATGTTTTGTCTAGTATTTTAATATTATTCTTGAGTAGCAGTCTCTGTCGAATCAGGGAGACTAGGTGCCTGAGGTTTAACAATATCGACCAACTCCACATCAAATATTAGTGGTGCATAAGGGGGGATTTTGTTTCCTGCCGGACGATCACCATAACCTAATGAAGAAGGAATAATGAAAGTAGCTTTGCCACCTTTGTTCAGCAATTGAAGCCCTTCAGTCCAACCTTGGATAACAGGGTCGTTACCGATGCTAAAGCGAATAGGTTCATATGTACGCATAGGATTAGCTAAGTCATGCTTTTTGGCCAATTCTTGATTATTCGTGTCGAAGATTGTTCCGTTGGTTAATTTACCTGTATAATTGACGACAACGGTGTCTCCTAATGCAGGTTTTTCGCCATCACCTTCTTCTGAGATGATGTATTGCAAGCCACTGGCAGTCTTGTGAGGTTCTAATTTATTGGAAGAAACGTAGTTGCTAATCTTACCTTCTTCACCTTCTTTCAAAGATTCGAGTTCGGCTTTGAAATAACTATCCACTTCCGCATATAGTGCCGAGTCGGTCAATTGACCTTTTTTGAAATGTTTTCTTACCTTAACGGTGAATGTGACATATTTATCACCGATTTCAGGTTTTGGTTGACCTGTCCTTGCAGCCATGGTGTCCAAGTTAAGACGAAATACGGCACTATCTCCTTCTCCTAAAAATTTAAACATGGAGTTGTAGTCTCCCGGATAAAGACCAGGCAATGAATCCGGAGCAATGTTTACAATTTGAGGCAAGCCAAGGTCGTAGGTACTATTCAACAAGGAATCTTTTCTGTCTGATTTGATAATCATATCTACAGACAATAGATCACCGGCGATAGCCTTTTCGGCACCTGCATCCTTAACGATTTTGTATTCAAGACCGCCATCACCCTTCTTGAAGTTTTGGCACGATGCAGCTGCCAATAATACTGCTGCAGATAAGAATAGAATTGATTTCTTCATTTTATTTGTTTGCTTCTTTTTTACTTTGTTAATAGCTCTTTATATTCTGGTAATATAGATTTAAATTTATTGACTACAGTACTCAAATCGTCGGACGAACTACCACCTGATGCATTCAAGTGTCCACCCCCGTTGAAATACTTTTTACAGATCTCATTACAAGGGATTTCACCAACAGAACGCAAAGATAACTTAATTAATTCGGTTCTGTCAACTATTAATGCAGCTAATCTTATACCTTTTATGGAAAGGGCGTAGTTGACTAAACCCTCCGTATCTCCCGTAGTGATGTCAAACTGTGCCAAATCCTCTTTGCTAACGGCAAAAACAGCGGTATTATAGTCCGGAATAACTTCAAGACAGTTCAATAGGCAATAGCCTAAAAACTTCAATCTTTTTTCGGTAGAACTGTTATAGATATGCTCGTGTATTTCCCAGTTACGCGCTCCGGCGTCGATCAGACTAGCGGTAATATGGTGTACTGCTGAGGTGGTTGAGCGAAAGCGGAAGGAACCTGTATCGGTCATGATACCTGCATATAGGCATGTCGCTATATCCGCGTCAACGGGGTCGCCACCTGGCAAGACGTCTGTAATGAAGGAGTAGACTAATTGAGCAGTAGCTGCGGCACGCGAATCCCAATAGCTTAGATCTGCAAAATCTTCCGGATCCAAATGATGATCGATCATCCATTTTTGCGCAGGAGCATCACGAATGATGTTTTCCAAAATATTGGTGCGGGACAGTGCGCTATAGTCTAAACAAAAGATGACCTCAGCTTGATCGAATAAGGCTTGACACTTTTCAGGTCCTTGGGAGTAGATAAGCACATCCTCCCGTCCGGGCATCCAATCCAGGAATGTAGGAAAATCGGAAGATAATACCACGGACACGGAATGATCTTGTTTTTTTAGCCAATGGGATAATCCCAAAGATGAGCCTAAAGCATCTCCATCTGGTTTATGATGTGTCGTGATAACTACCCGCCTAGGTTGACTCAGTAGTTGTAAATTCTCTTCTCCTTTAAGCATAAAATATATAAGGATACAAACCTACAAATTATTTTTGATGCCTAAAAGCATATAATTTGCGATCTGTTCGCATGGTGAGCAAATAGGTGCCACTGTTGTAATTGAGTTGCCCGTAATAGAATAATGGAAGCCCTTCGACCGGAAAACCGTTCATGACATTTCCTTCTTCTTCGAATACATAAATGAGGTTGGTAGGTTTGGAAGCTACACCCAACAATACCTGATTTTTATTCGACGCGGAGGTGAAATATTGCGGGCGGTCATTAATATCTTTTGTGAAATTGTATTCAAATAGCAGTTTAGGGTCGTCTTCAATATTAAAAGCCTGAAGGTGGCTGCCATCTAGTATGATCATTTCAGGCCATCTATTGCCCGATAAATATTGGAAGTCTACGAGATGGCTTGGGCTGTTTTTTTCAAAAGCTTGTGGGGTAGGTGTTTTATTCGGTGTCACTTTATAAAAGTTGCTCGATGTGTCGGTGACCAGTATATGGTAAGTGTTGTCATTTGCATAGACGCCTAATGGGTTGTGGAAAGTTGTCATACCCTTGATGTTGACCTCTTCTTGTTTTTGGCCTTTGAGATTAAGGTAATAGATCTTACCTGAACTTGAAGCAACAGCAAGCAGTTTTCCCACCTGTACGACTGGGCCGGAAATTTTGTCGGGTATTTCGAAATTCTCCCAATCTGTATTTTTTTTACCCGTAAGATCATAGGCTAGGACCGTCCTTTCCGTAGGAACCAAGATAACTTTCTTGCCCTCGAAATCTGCTAAGGTAGGTGTGGCAACAGGTTGCTCAGGTAGACCGATGGAAAAGCCGGGTAAAGGTTTGCCTGCCGTGTCAAATCGATAGAGCCTATCCTTGTCTGTCACTAAAACGATCGATCTATCCTCCAGTTGTTGTATATCACCCACAATCCGTCCCGAAAATACGGCAGACCACATCTTAGTGCCGGTAGGATGGATAGCGTGGATAGTATGATCCAACTCTTGGATCAGAATAAACTTGGACGTGTCTGAATGTTCAAAAATATAAGGAGCGGTAATGGATCTGTTGTCAAAACTATAGGTCCATTCGGGTGTAACCCCAAGAGCTGATTTACTTTTGTATAAAGCGTAAAGCTGGGAAGTGAATTTTCCATTATTACCGGACAATTGTACGGACCAGGAATAAAAATCCTGAAAACCATAATTTGCGGTATTTTTATAGTTGTCTTGAAAGGGCTGGGTTAACGAGCTCACGATTTTATTTTCTGCATTTTTGGTATGGATGAAGAGGGTGACATTTGCTTCGTAGCTTTGTAACTTTTCAAAGTTTTTAAAACCTAAGGTACCTGTCAGCAAGTTCTTCTTGATCCAGTCTTCGCGATAAGATTTTAAGGTGTTACTGCTGTTGGCCAAGACGAGGATATCCTCGACGATGATCACGTACGGGCGTGAAAGTTGTTTGAAAGGATCACCAAGTTTGTTATAAAGCACATTTGAACTTTTGAAACGGAAAATCGAGTCGGTCGTTCTTTCTAGATAAGTAGACTGCAGTTCCCTCCAGGCTGCCGTATCGTTGAGTTGTATAAAACCTATATAGTTTTGGTTGGCCGTCTCTATGCAGGCAAATTTATCGCCGATGACGTGCTCAAGATGCTGGCCAAAGGCGGTTGTATCAATCTTTTGTGCGACTTCTTCTTTTCTTCTTTTGAACAGGTTCCTAAGATCTTTTTGGAATTTTGAACGGTCGCTTATACTATATTCCATATACACTGCTGTGTTAGCTGGAAAATAATTGTAGAGCGACTGTGTCGTTTTTTGTTGGTTTTTAAATAATGAAACATAGTTTTCCGAATATTGGTCGAGCTCACTTTCGCCGGTTAGCATGAGAGCATCTTGTTTGAAGTTGATATTCCATGCGGATTGTCCTTGTATGTTTTTGAACAAATCCAGAAATATACCCGTGTTTCTACGTTGATAGAGATGCACAATGCTGTCGTATTGTTGATGCGGAAAGTAGATGCTCAAAGGGGTATTACGGGAGCTGTTCTTGAGGAAAAAATCAATTTGCTCATCGGGCAGATGTCTTGTGCTTTTGTCCACTATCTTCGTTAAAAGCTGCTTGGAAGACGAGGAAAACAGGATGTTTTGATAATAAAGAACATGTAATACAGAATCTTTATTGCCATACGTGAGGTTATAAATAGTTTGTCCTAGCGTATCGGTATGGGAAACGGTATACTTTTGTGGGATATTTTTTAAAAGCGTTGCAAATAAATCAGCTGAAATTGCAGTAGATGTAGGAATAGTGAGGATCGTTTCCATTCCTTTTTTTGAAGGATGGAACGATATATAAATCTCCGTGTCCTGGAAAAATTGACCGATTTCTTCCTGGCGTAAAAGTTGGTTCTTGAATTGGCCTAGCAATTGCATTTCATCTCCGCCTAATAGCGCGTCGAAAATATCAAAATCTTTGAAAATATTGTCTGACACCTCATTGTTATGAAGTGAGACGATAAGTAAGGTGTTGTCAGGAAGGTGTTTTAACGGTTTTGCTGCCTGATTATGTTCGTTATCAAGATTTCGAAAATAATAGATAGAAGCAGCAATTACTGCTATGAATAAGACGGCAGAGAATATAATCGTATTACGCATGATACAAACCTAGGTATTTCCGTTCTAATTTAGCATGAGGGTAAGAAAAAAGATAAAAGTTCCTGTTCTTTACAGGATATTTTCTACATTTATAAACGATTTGTTGACTTAAATTATTTTTATATCAGCTTATGAATAAGCAAATTATTTTAACAGCCTCTTTTTTTGGACTTCTTGCCGTGATATTGGGTGCTTTTGGTGCACATGGGTTGGAGGGGAAAATTACTGACTACCATTTGAATACATGGAAGACCGCCAATCAATATCATTTTTACCATACTTTTGCATTATTATTTATCTCTACCTTCTCTAGGGCGAAGAGTCAATCTATCCGGGTTTCGTTTATCGCCTTTACCATAGGTATATTTCTTTTTTCCGGGTCGCTATATCTACTAAGTGTACGCTCGCTTCTCGATCTGGATAGCTTTGCCGCTATATTGGGGCCTATAACGCCATTAGGCGGAGTGTGTTTTATGGTAGGCTGGATAGGACTATTTGTGGCTGCCGTCAAGCATCGAGCTTAGAACACTTTCTAGTAGGCGCTTTAACGGTTTCACCGTATAGCAGTTTTACGATTTAAAGATTTAACGGGTTTTCTGCACGGGTACCGGGTATTCTTTCATAATACCTGTCACCACCTTGGGTAGATCATTGATCGCCTTTTCGGGAACATCAATCTGTCCAGATCCCCGGGCTTGCCATATAACGGCATTTGTCCTACGGTCTATTGCCTCCAAGATAATATGTCCATAGCGAACACGCTCTTTTCCAACAGGGTAGGAGCCTCCGTAATAACTGTAATACCCCCAAGGGCGATACCACCCCCAAGGACCACCCCATCCAAATCCACCATAATATGGTGAACTGTAGACTAGTCTACTTTTGTTATTTACGATAGCGATATAACGGAACAAGATATCCGGATTTTCCTTTGTATAGGAAAGACCGCGTGTTTCCAGTTCTTTGTTTGCGGTGGTCAAGATATTTCCTTTGGCTATATCATTGGTGAAATAATCTTTTGATAGCGAATCTACAGGAGGTAACCAGCCGTAGGTGCGGTACTGATTAAAGTCTGTTGATTGCTGACGTGTCGTATGGTAGTTGTACGAAGCACAGGAACCCAAGATCAAGAGGGCTATAACGGAAAGAAAAAAAGATGCTTTTTTCATAATGACTCCTATAATTAATATTCTTTAGACTGTCTCTTGAATATAAAGGTTTAAAGTCAAAAAGGAAATTTTGCAACTAATGGAATAGACCTTCCTGGGCCAAAAGCTTTTGGACTAACGCGTAAGGTAGGTGGAGCCTGAAAGCGTTTGAATTCCGCGCTATTGACCAAGTTGACGATGCGTTGTACCAACATTTCATCAAATCCCAGATGTACGATTTCTGAGCCGGGTTTTTCCAGTTCAATGTATTGATAGAGTACCGCATCGAGGAGTTCGTAAGGTGGTAGCGAATCGGAATCCTTTTGGTCGGGGCGTAATTCTGCAGAAGGTGGTTTTACTAAGGTGTTGTAGGGTATAATCTCGCCATTTCTATTGATGTATTGGGCAAGTTTGAATACTTGTGTTTTGTATACATCACCAATGACACTAAGCGCGCCGGCCATATCACCGTACAATGTACCGTATCCTACAGCCGCCTCACTTTTGTTGGAGGTGTTCAATAAAATATATCCAAATTTATTGGAAAGGGCCATCAATAAGGTGCCTCTTGTCCGCGCTTGGATGTTTTCTTCTGTCGTGTCGGGGTTTAATTCTTTAAAAGCTTCCTGCAGCGTATGGTCGAAAGCATGGGTGATTTCTTGAATAGGTAAGATGATATGTCGACAATGGGTGTTCTCCACGAAATCAAGGGCATCTTTTAAGGAATGATCGGAGGAATAAATCGAAGGCATTAGCACCGCTAGAACATTATCAGCTCCAAGTGCCTCGACAGCTAAAGCAGCTACTACTGCTGAATCTATACCGCCCGAGAGACCCAAAACAGCTTTTTTGAATCCCGATTTAGCGAAATAGTCCTTTAGACCAAGTATAAGGGCTTGATAGATCAAGGCAATATCCGAGCTTTTATCGACTAGTGGACGGGTAGCAACGACGGAAATATCGCCTTTGGAAAATTCCACATATTGAAAATCCTCTTCAAATTTATGTAGTTCGGCGACTATATTTCCCGATCGATCCAGTGCGAGCGAACGTCCATCAAAAATAATATCCGTATGGGCACCCACCTGATTGGTATACACCAAAGGTGCACTAGCTTTTAGCACATTTCTTTGCAGGACATTGATCCTGTTGTCGAAATGGATGTAGGAAAAAGGTGATGCAGCAATATTGATGATGAGGTCAGGCTTTTCCAAGGCAAGCTCCTGCATGAAGTCGCCTACATACGAATTTTCCTGATCATCATCCCAGAGGTCTTCACATATTGTCAGGGCAACTTTGAGTCCCTGGATATCTATACAATGTATATTTCGGTTGGGTTCAAAATAACGATATTCATCAAAAACATCGTAGTCAGGTAGTAGAGACTTGTAATACGAAGTCACAACTTGCCCTTTGGAAATATATACTGCCGCATTGAAAAGAGACTTCCCTTCTTGAAAGGTGTTAGGCAAAGGCGCCCCGATAATGCAATCTATTTGATGGCAATGGGCTGCAATCTCTTCTACAGCCCATTGACATTGTTGGATAAAGGCCGCATTTCGCAGCAGATCCTTGGCCGGATAACCACCGATAGCAAGTTCTGCAAAAACAATCAAATCGGCTTTTTCAAGCTTGGCTTTTTCAATCGCTGCAATAATTTTTTTATTGTTAGCCTCGAAATTACCGATATGATAATTTAGCTGTGCTAATGCTATTTTCATCGAATAAATTGTTTTTTAAAAGAATACACCTACGTTGAGTGCAACAAAAGAAGTTTTTGGCTTACCTTCGTTGTTGATCGCTCTTGTAAATCCGTTGTTGAATGATAATCCAGTCAACAGCGACAGGTTGTCATTGAGTCTCCATTCAGCACCGCCCCCTAATTGCAGACCAAGACGGAACAGATCGTCTTTGTCTATGCTAGTTTTCTTTGATGCTCCGGCTAATTTTTCTTTTCCGGAAACCTTAAAGCCTGCTGTGAACCCAAATTGCCCGTAGAAGCGCCCTATATTATTTTCTTCGCTTTTTAGCTTGATCGTCAAAGGGACATCGACATATTGCAGTCGTACCAAATCTCTTTTTGCATTATCCGTTGCCGAAGCTGGAGGTTCTACACTCGTGCCGATAGAGTTGATCAATAGTCCTGTTGAAAAATAGTAGTTTTTAGCAAATCCCAAATCAGCTAATAGCCCATACGAAAAACCCATTTTTGAACTGGTTTTGTAATCATCATCGTATCGGTACCATCCGATATTTGGATTGATTGCCAGTCCGAGGCGGAAGTTCTTTTCATCAAGACTGTTTCCACTCTGCTTGGTATAGTAGTCTTGAGCGTTTGACGTGTAGCCCAATAGCAGGGCTGTCGCAAGGGCGATTGGAGCAAATAATTTTTTAGTAAAGTTGGCCATAGTCATTTTGTTTATTAAAGTTATACTTTTGTAAGGATAATCGAAATTAAGTATTATGCAGTATCCTTCCTTACAAAAATACCTCTTTTTTTTAACACTCGCGGTAATGTCCTGTCAGCAATCAGCTACAATTTCGAGACCGGATGTTTCAAATATTGATGTATCGGTGAAAATTGAACGCTTTGACCGAGAGCTTGCCACACTATTTCCCTCCGATATCCTACTTAAAAACACGGAATGGCAACATCAATTTGGGTATTTTTATACCGACTATATGACCAAAATACTAGCGATAGGCTCACCGGAGGATAGTCTTTACGTAGAGCAGGTACTTACTCAGGTCCTTCAAAAAAAGGATTTTCAAGATTTGTCCGCTGCGGTAGCCAAGAAATACCCTGATATGCGGAAGTATGAAAACGACTTGACGAAGGCAATAAAATACCTCAAGTATTATTTTCCGGAATACGCCATTCCGAGGTTTATTACTTTTGTTGGTGGTTTTTCCTTTCAGACTCCTGTAGGAGAAGACTATGTAGGGATAGGTCTAGATATGTTTTTGGGTGCCGATTCAGAATTTTATCCGGCATTGATCAAATCGATTCCACTATATATTTCCAGAAAGTTCACACCCGAGAATCTCGTTCCACGTGTGGTGGAGGCGATCTTAAGAGAGGACCTTTATCCACAGCGTAAAGGAGATGTCAATACGTTGGCACATATGATATATAATGGAAAAGTGCTGTATGGCCTGGATTGTCTATTGGAAAATGTCCCCGATGAAAACAAAATAGGCTATACGGAGGAACAATTGAAATGGGCAAGACGCTATCAAGCGGATGTTTGGGCTTGGTTTGTACAGGAAAACCTTCTTTATAATACGGATTATCTGCGTATCCAGAAGTATTTTACGGAAGCTCCCTTTACACCCGAACTGGGAGAAAATAATGAATCAGCACCGAAGCTGGGATCCTATATAGGTTGGGTAATCGTACGAAAGTATATGGAGAGACACCCGGAAATGGGTTTGAAAGAGTTATTTGCACATGAAAATGCACAGGAGATACTGGAAGAGTCGAAGTTTAAGGGGAAATAGAGTTGTAAAGACAGAAGCTGTCCTTTTGGGGACAGCTTCCGGATATAACGATGTCTTTTTATTTATCTTACTCGATGTCCACGACCGTAATTTCGAAAACTAAAGGTGAATCTTTAGGAATGGTAACATCTCCATTTTTTACTTCTTTATTGTCATAGCCATAAGGAGAAGGAGTTATGAATCTAATCCTAGACCCTTTCTTTAAACCAGTATTTGTTAGTCCACCAGTTTTATAGGTCGTTCCGTCAACTGTTACTGTCTTTGGAACAAAAGCATAGTACCAAGATGAAATTAAATTATTCCAATTGGTAAAAGTAACGCCACTTGGATAGTCTTCATCATCTGTTTTGTCGTCAAATACAGTCCCATCTTCGTCTGCTAATTGACCTTTGTATTTCACAGTAATTGTCGGCAATACACTTTTATAGGTGTATGAACTCTCGTCTCCCGGTTCAAGTATTTCAAACCATATTCCTGTAGAGTCCGAAAGAACAGGATTTTCAAAATTAGCGGCAGCATAAGCTGCTAGAAACAGCTTTTGTGCATTGAGGGTGGAATCAATGCGTTTTCTTTCTAATTCATATTGCTTCTTTTGCTCTTCATACCATGAGTTGTCATCGTCTTTCGCACAAGAGGCAATTCCTAAGGCTAAAACCAAAACAACAAGTAGTTTTCCTAATAAATTTTTCATCATATCTAATTTGTGTATCCTACAATAACGCAAAAATCGTGCAGATGCTACAAAGGTGCAACTATTTTTTATAATTTATCGTTAATCAGTTGTTTTTTTGTTCTATTTTGGTCGGCGGTTTATTGTTATTCTTACTTATCCTATCAACAGTCTGTAGGAGATCTTCTAGTTGTTTAGGTGCTAATACACCCTTATGGTGAAAGAGTCGTCGATAGTCTTTATCCAGCAATATCCACGTCGGAAAGGCAATATTGCCGGAAACGTTTAAAGCCATAGCGAGTTCGTGCAAGCCTGTTGACACCCCGGTGGGTTTAAATGCATAATCCTTTCCATGCCAACGGATAGTCTCTTGGCTCTCGGCATCGAATTCCACATAATAAAACAGGTTAGCCTTTGCTTGGAAGTGCTTGTTCTTGCGCAGCTGATTTTTCTGCATCTGACAATAGGCGCACCAATTTGTCGAAAGCAAAATTAATATGGGCTTGGCTTCCTTTGCCATACAGCTGTCGACAGCGGAGATGTCTATTGCCTTCGTCTGCGCCTGACAGATTATAGCAAAAAACAACCCAGCTGCCACCCCCATAGCCTTTATCACCTTCATAGCTTTCATAATTTCTTAATTAGTGACCAGCAATCAGTGGCCGGTTCTTCCAGTCTTCCACCACCTTGTAACCCTGTCACTTTGTAACTACCTCAATAAATTATACCGCAAACCTAAAAATCCATGAATACCCTGATTTGGTCCATATACATAGGAAGGGTCAAATGTTAATCCATAAGGATTGTCGGGTGTTACCATGGCTTGACCTGCTCCATCAAAAACGACTTCTTTGTCAAAAGGATCGTGTGCTCGGGCTATAATAAATGGATTACCTTTGTTTGGTGTCCAGTTCAATAAGTTTTTGATACCGCCATATACCTCCATCCGATCGCCTAGGCTTTTGGTCAATTGAATATTTTGTATGCTCCACCAGGGTGAATATTCGTCGCGTGGATCCGTGGCGCTGAGTAAAGGTAAACGCATCGGACCATAGATGTTCCCTGTATAATCGAGGGTCAAGCCTATGTTTTTGAAGGTATAGCCGATGTTCCACGTTCCAGAAAATTTTTCGGTGAATAGTTGATTGACTTTTTCTCCCTCTTCTTCACTATAAACATCTAAAAGGGTTCCGCCGGCCAAGATCTTCAATCCATTTAAAAATACGACGTCTATATTCAAGGAGATACCTTGCGATATGGCATGTCCGTTGAGGTTAGCAAAGCTAATTTCGTTGGGATCGGTGTCATAATCAGCGATGATCTTGTTGGTAAAGTAGGTGTAAAACGCGGTGGCGTCTAAACCGATAAAGGAGCTCCCCGCAGGAATTTTCTTGACGAAGTTGATGTTTCCGTTCCAGGATGTTTCGGGATGTAAGTCTTCTTCAAAGACAACTTTTCGGGATCCCGTTAATGCAGAATGATCTTCCGTGAATACGTTAGCTACGCGATACCCATTGCCTATACTGAGACGCAGGACATTGTTTTTATCGACCGAGTTCCACTTGTAATTCATACGGGGGGTGAAAATACTTCCATGTATAGAATTATAATCGTAGCGCATTCCTAGGAGGAGTTTGTGCTGGGGATGGAGTGTAATCTCATCCTGTACGAACAACGCTGGCAGATGCGTGTGCATAGGTTGATTGGTGTGGATATTGTCTGCCGAGGCAGTTACTGGGGTATCGTCATCGTAATAGGTATAGCGGTAGGCTAGTCCCGTCAATAGATCATGCCGGCCAATGGTCTTAAACCAATTCAGCTGTCCAAAACCAATATATTGATCCGCCATAAAAGGCATATCCCCATAATAGCTATTTTGGTTGTGGCCGTTGGCACTGAATTGGAACAGGATTTTTTCTTTGAAGGGTAGTTCGTAGGTTCCGAAAAACTCCCATCTGCTGGTGTATATACTTTCGCCGTACACCTCATCACTACCTCGGTATTTCTTGCTCCAGTCCATCTCACCGCCCCACCGGTCTTCGTAGACATAACGTCCGGCTAGGGAAAATATACGGTTGTCTGTTCTGTTGAAGTTCCATTTGTTGAAGATAGATATACGATTTTGTAAGGTGACGTCCGTGAAGTTGTCGTCATTATTGTCGATGGAATTTTGATAGTTGAAGTAACTTGCTCCCAATAAAGCCTGTGTTTTTTTACCCACGTTGAATTTGGCTGCAATGTCGGTATTGACTTCGCCCCAGCTGGTCCCGAAAATATCTGCGGAGAAGATAGGCGCATTGTTGGGTTTCTTGGTGATGATATTGATCAGTCCACCTACAGCTTCGCTGCCATAAAGTGTGGATGCGGGTCCTTTTACCACCTCCACGCGTTCAATGAGCGCCTGGGGGATGCCGCTTAAACCGTATACGGTAGATAGGCCACTGACGATCGGCATACCATCGATTAATACCATAGTGTAGGGGCCTTCAAGGCCGTTGATGTGGATATCTCCTGTATTGCAGATATTGCAGTTCAATTGAGGGCGCACGCCATTGATGTTTTGCAGCGCCTCAAAAATCGATGGTGTAGGATTGGCTTTAAAGAATTTGGCGGTATATACTTCGACCGGAACAGGACTGTCTAATTTTGACATCTCTTTCATGGTTCCTGATACAACAACCTCATCTAGATTCATTCGGTCCTCGTGTAGTTCGAATGTGTTGTATGCGAGATAGTCTTTCCGGTCGATTTTTTTTCGTAAGGATTGGTAACCTACTGCACGAATAGAAAGACTGGCTTTGTCTGCATGATAGGCCAGTGTAAACTTCCCTGCCGTGTCGGAAGAGGTGGTAATCCCTGTGCCGTCAATGGATACGGTCGCCGATTCGATAGGTACGCCATTTTGGTTGAGAATGGTTCCTGTTATTTGCTGAGCATAGGTGTGACTGATGCCACCTAATAGATATAGTGATATAGCTAGGCTATAATATAATCTTGACATGTTGTTTTTGTACTTGAATGAAATAGTAACGAAGTAACTAGTGATCGGTGACGAGCAACAAATGACGTCACTTAAACCGCAAAATAGTTCGTAAAATAACCAAAGACGAAATAATGACTTAGGGTAGTTGCTGACCAGTCATAAATTATCAAAATTCCGCAAGCGTTAGCGAATGCGGTGCCGTTTGTCTCGCTGCCTGTATCGGCTCAGAGACCGTTAAATTTCGCCTATGCGAGAACGAAGTGACAATACTTCATTGTATTGTGTTCGCAATGATGATCTGCAAAAATTTGAACAGTCTTTCAGACGAGCGTACCCATAATTCAGCACTTTGTTTGTTCAAATTGTATAACTTGAACTTCGCTTGAACGCATGGATTAGCAGTCTTGACAAAGGGTCAGACAAGAACTGGTGGACCCCGTAGGTAATAATGCTGGGGGGTGTGGGAATGATAAGTGAAATAATACGGTATATAGAATACATAGGGAAACTCTTGGAATAGGGGTGTTTCAAAGACAACGAAGTCTGTTTCTATGAATGAACCGTGAAAAAGAACGTTGAGATATTGTATTTCCGCATCACTTTTATGGTGATGCTTGGGTGTTTTTTGGGTAAAGTCGTACGGGTGAATATGCGTTACGATTTCACCTTTGGAGGTGACTTCCTTGTGGATAAATACGATACCACTGATAATAATGACAGACATCCATCCTGCAAGGAGGGAAGCGATCAATCGGCGGTATGTGGAAAATGTATGTATCACAAGTATTGGCAATAAATATAGTGATTATTTGATTAACCTATTGTTGCTATCCGGGAAGATCAACTTGGGTTGATAGTTTTTGGCTTCCTCTTTATCCATGAGGGCATAGGAAATAATGATAACAATGTCACCGACTTGTACCAAGCGGGCTGCGGCTCCATTCAGGCAGATCGTTCCTGAACCACGTTGGCCAGGGATAACGTAAGTTTCTAGACGGGCGCCGTTGTTGTTATTAACAATCTGTACTTTCTCGTTGGCTACAATATCTGCCGCCTCCATCAGGTCCTCATCAATGGTGATACTCCCTACATAATTCAACTCGGCCTCTGTGACGCGGACACGGTGAATTTTCGATTTCATTACTTCGATCATCATGCTTACAAAATTAACTTATTTCTTTTACAATCCTTTAAAAAAACCGTAATACGTTTTTGTTTAAAGGGGCTGTATGAGCATATTATCTATTAAACGTACCCCTTCTACCCAGGCTGCAACCAGCACTACATAGTTTTTGCCTTCCACTATATCGTAAGCTTCTTGCAGGGTTTGGGTTTCACAAATAGCAAAATATTCCAATTCTACGCCTTCCGTAGCGCGTATAAGGGTAGTCGCCCTTTCTTTTAGTTCCTGTACGGATCTTGTGGAGAAATCGCTTTTTACGGTTTGTAACGCTTTGGATAGGACATGTGCTTTGACCTTTCCCTCGGGCGACAACCGCATGTTTCTCGAGCTTAATGCTAGGCCATTTTCATCGCGAACGGTAGGGGCGATGAAAAGTCTTACAGGTAGTTTCATGATATCCAGCATCTTTTGTATTATCTTGATTTGCTGAAAGTCTTTTTGGCCGAAACAAGAGATACTTGGCTGTACGATCTGAAAGAGTTTATAGACTACTTGGGTTACGCCTTGAAAATGACCTGGTCGATGTTGACCTTCCCAAATGCTATCTAACTGACCCAGATCAATATGCCATGCCTCCTGCGGATCAGGATATATTTCTTCTACAGCCGGTAAAAAGAGGACGTCACAATGTATGGATTCCAATAAAGCTATGTCGCGTTCTATAGGCTTAGGATACTTTTCCAGATCCCGGGGATCATTAAATTGGGTAGGATTGACGAATATACTACAAATGACCAAATCTGCGATGCGTTGCGCCTCTTCAATCAAGGATAGGTGTCCTTGATGCAGTGCTCCCATAGTGGGTACAAACGCTGTTTTTTTTGACCTGGTATTCTTGTCGAGGTAAGCTCGAAGCTCTTTTTTTGTTTTAAAGATTTCCATATGAAACTATGGTAAAAATAGGGGGCAAAATTGCATAATATATTTGTAATTAGAAAGCTGTCTTTTTCGATGAATTGTAAAATTTAGATATTATTCGTACCTTTGTGAACCAAATCTAAGGTATCAAAAAAAATAAAAGCAATTGGAGATGGCTAAAACGAAAATATTGTTTGTTACGCATGAGATGTCGCCTTTCCTTGAAATTAGTAAGATTTCTGAAGTAATACGCCACCTACCGCAGGCTATGCAAGAAAAGGGATTTGAAATTCGGATCCTAATGCCTCGCTTCGGTAATATCAATGAGCGCAGAAATCGACTACACGAGGTAATAAGGTTGTCGGGGATGAATATTGTAGTCGACAATAATGACAATCCATTAATTATTAAAGTAGCTTCTTTGCCTTCGGCACGGATGCAGGTGTACTTTTTAGATAATGAAGAGTATTTTCAACGCAAGAAAGTATTTAGGGATGATCAAGGTAAATTCTTTGACGATAATAGCGAGCGATCCTTGTTCTTTTGTAAGGGAGTATTAGAAACGGTAAAAAAATTGGGCTGGTCTCCGGATGTGGTGCATTGCCATGGTTGGTTTACAGCTTTGGTTCCGATGTATTTGAAGAAAGTGTATCAGAATGATCCTACATTTAAGGACGCTAAAGTATTTTATTCTCTCTTTGAAGAAGATTTCGTTAGCGAAAGCTTAGGGAATAAATATAGCGAAATGCCTGCGCAGGAAGATGTACTTCCAGAGGATGCTAAGGTGTATGGTTCTGGAAGTTACATCGATGTATATAAAGGAGCTTTGGCCTATACAGATGTTGCTGTCATCGCGGATGAGAATATTCATACCGAAATCCTTCAGTATATCGAAAATAATGATATAAGGGTGTTTAGGCCCAAATCTGCAGAGGATTACGAAGCGTATTCGGTCTTGTATGAAGAGTTTGCTTCCGAAGAAGTCGAAGCATAATACAAGCTAGATTATTTATTCAAAAGGCTGTCATATTGGCAGCCTTTTTGTTTATAACATGATTACTTTGTTTATCGTAGACACCTTTTTGTAATAAGCAACGACATCGTCTGCATTGTTGACAAATGTTTCCACGGTGAGGGCATTATATTTTCCCGTTTTAGAGTCTTTTGATTGAATCTTTGTGCTGGGATGTTCGAATATTTTTTCAATTTCTCTTTTGGATACTTCATTTGCGGGCAGGATGAATTTGAAGGTGTATAACATGGGAAATTGCTCTACACTGCTCAGTTTTTCCTTGAATGCGCTATAAAAGTCTGTGTTGTTGTCATCGCGGATGTCTTGCATTTTGATAGACCTTTTGCTTTTCATAATAACTCCTTTTTTCGTTTTACCGTCACCCGAGATTTTGCATAATCTTAATTGGGGAGAATACGGAATTAAACTTCATTCAATAAATGTGCCTATTGTTATTTTACTCCGCAAGAAATACCTTTGATTCAAAAATAGATGCCATACCCCAGATAATTTAATTAGTTTAGGGTCTGTTTGCATGATAGATTCATCTCCATTAAAAAGCAAATTATATTCTGATGAAAAAGAAAAAACTCTCTATAAGCGATGTTGCAAGAGCAACGGGTGTTTCGGTGACAACGGTTTCCTTTGTATTGAATAACAAAGGAGAGGGACGTATCAGTCCGGGAGTAATTCGTAAGATAAAGGATTATGCTAGAAAGGTAGGATATCAACCCAATCCCCTCGTCCGGAAGAGGAAAGGGGATAAATCGAAAATATTTGGTGTGTTGGTTGAGGATATCGCTAACCCTGTACAAAGTGAGCTTGTTTTTCAGTTGGAGCAACTGTGGAGACAATCGAGCCACCATAGTGTCGTCATGAGTATGAATCGTGATTTAGCGGTTGGTGAAGAGTTGTTGCGTGTTTTGCTGGAGAAGGAGATGGATGGTTATGTGTTGATGGATTTCAAGAATATAGAACGTTCGTTAAGGAAGCTGATGGAAAGTGATGTGCCTGTCGTATTGTACGATTGTCAAGCAGCAGAGGAGAGTGTTCCGTCTGTCAATACAGATTATAGCGCTGCCGTTATGGATGCGGTAAGTAAGCATTTTCAGATGAGCGGAGAAAGCAGGTTGGGTTTAGTCGCTTGTTCATCCAACCCATATCGAACGCGGGAGTTTCTGGATGGATATATGAAAGTAATGGACGTTTACTCGTATGATGTACTGATCAAGAAAGTGCAGTCTGCCTTACCGGATGTTGAGGTAGAAGATCAGATTGGTGATTTTATTCAGGATAACCGATTGGATGCGGTGTTGTTTTCTACCGATCTTTGTGCAAGAATAGGCAAGCGGGTTATCACGAAAAAGCTTCTGTCAGTAAGGACTGTTATCTGTACAGCGACTTTTCCAACTTCAGTGGAAGAGCATATAACCTATAGGGCAGTTACGCAAAACATCAACCTATCGGCTGAAAAAATTGCCGAAATGCTTCTAAGCCAATATGAACGTAAATAACCTTATTCTTCGCTGGTAGCCTTAATAAATTTCATGGACAATGAATTGACACAATGGCGTGTGTTTTTTTGCGTAAAGCCTTCTCCGATAAATACATGACCTAAGTGTCCCCCACATTTGTTGCATAATATTTCCGTTCTTTTGCCATCGGCATCCGTAATTCGCTTTACCGCACCGGGGATCTCATCATCGAAACTTGGCCAGCCGCAGTGGGATTCAAATTTATCGTCCGAACGATATAAAGGGGCATTACATCTCTTGCAAATATAAATGCCCGTATCCTTATTGTTTAATAAGGCGCCGCTAAAGGGACGCTCCGTGCCCTTGAATAAAATGACCTGTTCTTCTTCTGGCGTTAATTTATTGTAATTAATCGTGTCCATAAGTGTTATATTTTGTGTTTTATAACCGTTTGCACAGCAACTTAGTACTATGCATGCAAAAATACCGAAACACCCTATCAAGTTTGTCATAGATTTCTTAATTTACAGGATATTTTTCATACAAAAATGATGCTAATAATTATAAAATGGAGGATCTATCACTTTCCAACTATTCTTGATCAGCAAACTATTTTTTGAGAAGGTATAAAAGAGGTTTAATATCCGTTTCAGCCGATAAAAAACGCAAATCAGCCAATTTATTTAGAATGGTTTTAAATTGATAATTTGCGTCATTAAATTGTCAGGGATTGCTTATAAAGTCCTACTTTTGTGCATTGTTAGGGTAAAAAATCGGCCTAGCAAGGAAGTAAAGTAATTTTTATATTCATAAATAAATAGTATAAAGTGCTAAATATGAGAAATATCTCATCCGTTTTGGGAAGGCTTGCGAAGTCAATATCGGTCAGTTTGGTATTGTTATTTGCTGTTACATTGACATCACATGCGCAGGATGTAAAAGAAGGAGCTTCGCTATTTAAGGCGAACTGTACAGCTTGTCATAAGATTGACAAGAAACTTACTGGTCCGGCCTTGGCTGGGATGTCTGAACGTCACTCGGAAGAATGGTTGATTAAATGGATTCACAACTCGAAGCTGATGGTTGATCAAGGTGATCCCGTCGCTGTTGCGCTTTTTGATGAGTACAACAAGTTGTTGATGCCGGCTTTTACACAGTTTTCTGATGAGCAGATCAAGAATATTATCGCTTATGTGCAGGATGAAGAGGTTAAATTAGCTCAGGCGGCGAGTGCTCCTGCCGCTAGTCAAGGTGGAGGGGCTGCAAGTGGGGATGCCAGTAGTTTTATGTTAGTTGGTATGGCGGCCTTATTGATACTGGCAATAGGTGTTATTGTGGTGTTAAATCGTGTGACGGGTACGCTAGAAAAAGTTATTGCAAACAATCAGGGGGCTATCGAAGCAGCGCGTGTACGTAACGAAACACATGAGGAGAGTGATAAGGTAAAATTTGCGAAGAAATTCTTAAAGAATAAGAAACTAGTTGGCTTTACCGCGTTATTGGTGGTGATGTTACTGGCTATTCTTGGATGGCAAGGGATGTGGAATATTGGGGTGCATCAAGGCTACAAGCCCGTACAACCGATTAAGTTTTCGCATCAGATTCACGCGGGGGTTAACCAAATCGAATGTCAATATTGTCATGGAGGAGCATTTAAATCCAAAAATGCATCTATTCCTTCGGCCAATGTGTGTATGAACTGTCACAACACCATTACGGCGTCGGACCACTATAATGGGGATGTTTCTCCCGAGATATTGAAATTGTACCGTGCGGTAGACTTTGATCCGGATACCCGTACCTATGGGGATAATCCTAGGCCTATCGAGTGGGTGAGGATTCATAACTTGCCGGATTTTGCTTATTTCAATCACTCGCAGCACGTTGTGGTGGCTGGTGTAGAGTGTCAGACTTGTCATGGACCTATTGAAAAAATGGAAGAAGTATATCAATACTCTCCATTAACGATGAAATGGTGTATAGAATGTCACAAGACGACAGAAGTTAATGCCGACAATAAATATTATGATCAGTTGATCGAAGCACACGAGAAGTTGAAGAAGGGCGAGAAAATGACTGCTGCCATGATTGGCGGTCTAGAGTGTGGGAAATGTCACTATTAATAATTAAATCGAAAAACGCAATCTTATATACAGCTTAAATGGATAGCAATAAAAAATATTGGAAAGGTTTAGAAGAGTTAAATCAAACTCCAGCTTTCGTAGAAAGCAAAAAAGGGGAGTTTGCTGAACCTATTCCTGTAGAAGATGTCTTGAGTGAAGCAGGTTTAAGTACAAGAGCACCTCGTCGTGATTTCTTGAAGGCTTTAGGTTTTGGTTTAGGGGCGGTAACATTAGCTGCTTGTAACCGTACACCCGTACATAAAGCGGTGCCTTATGTTATCAAACCGGAGGAAATTACGCCCGGTATCCCTAATTACTATGCGTCATCATTCAATGGGCAGAGTCTTTTGGTGAGAACACGTGAAGGACGTCCGATCTCGGTTGAAGCAAACCCGAATGCTGTCGGTTTGAACCAAGGTACAGATGCCATTACGGTAGCATCCGTGTTGGATTTGTATGATATGTCCAAATTACAAAATCCACAGCTTGAGGGTAAAGATGTAGAGTGGTCAAAATTAGATTCTACGGTGATTGCTGCTTTAAATAAGGCGGTAACGGGAGGAAAGCAAATTGTCCTGGTTTCGAGTACCGTTAATTCACCGTCTACATTGGCAGCTATTGCTAAGTTGGCTGCAAAATATCCTACGGTTTCTCATGTACAAGTCGATGCGGTTTCATACAGTGGCATAATTGAGGCGAACAAGAGTTCATTTGGTAAGGCGGTAGTTCCTTCCTATCATTTTGCGAATGCGCAGGTCGTCGTTTCAATAGCGGCAGACTTCTTGGGTACTTGGCTGTCTGGAGAAGAACATACACAAGATTATATCAAAAATCGTGATCATAAGTCCTTGAAAAAAGGCAAGATGTCACGCCATATTCAATTTGAATCGGGATTGTCTATGACCGGTTCAAATGCAGATGTCCGTATTGCTATCAAACCGTCAGAAGAAGGTGCTGTATTGATTTCATTATATAATGAAATCACAGGACAAGCTTTGGCAGGGGGTACGACAAATACAAAAGCCCAGGTTGCGATCAAGCTTGTCGCCAAAGAATTGGTGAATGCAAAAGGTTCATCGGTTGTCGTAGCTGGAGCAAATGATGTCTATATTCAGTCATTAGTCAATGCAATCAATACCCAGTTGGGCGCTTATGGAGCTATTATAGATTTAGACAACTATTCGAAGCAATATCAAGGATCAGACAGTGCTTTCCAACAATTCTTGACCGCTGCAAATGCAGGTCAAGTCGGTGTGGCATTGTTCCTGAACAGTAATCCGGTTTACGATTATTTTAAATCAGCAGATGTCAAGGCTGCGCTTGCAAAAGTTGACTTTTCGTTGTCCTTTTCCGATCGTGCTGACGAGACTGCAACGGAAACGAAGGCGATTGCTCCGATACCTACTTATTTGGAATCATGGGGTGATGCATCGGCTAACGAAGGATTGTTCACGATTATACAGCCCACAATTAATCCTGTTTTCAATACGAGGCAGGCTGAACAAAGTTTGCTCGTATGGTCGGGAGATACAAGTAGTATCTACGATTTTGTAAAGCAAAATTGGGAAGCCAATATTTTGGCAGGTACAGGAAAAGGATGGAAAGATATCTTGCAACAAGGGTTTGTACATAAGGGTACACAAACCGGGTCAGCTTACCTGGCTCAGGTAGATGTCGCTTCAGTAGCTTCTGCTATTGTCAATGAGTCTAAGAAAATTGCAGGAGATGTTGAGTTAAAATTATATGAATCGACAGGAATGCGTGACGGCCGTTATGCAAATAATGCTTATCTGCAAGAGCTGCCTGATCCGATATCTAAAGTTACTTGGGACAACTATGCAGCACTTAATCCTAAATTTGCGGAGGAACTGGGTGTTGGTGAAAATGGTAAAGTAACTATTGAAGCGAATGGCCAATCTATTGTGTTACCGGTGCTCATGCAGCCTGGTCAAGCGATGGGGACAGTTTCTGTAGCATTGGGTTATGGACGTACCAAAGTAGGTAAGGCTGGAAATAATGTGGGACAAAATGCATTCCCATTGGCTGCCTTAGTGAATGGTACTGTACAATTGTCGGCTAAAGCATCCGTGTCTAAAGCGTCAGGGACGTATGAGTTGGCACAAACACAAACACACCATACCATTGAAGGGCGGAACATTATCCGTGAGACAACCTTTGCAAAATACCTCGAAGATCCAAACTCCGAATCAGGTCGTTTTTCGGATAGCCATAAAACTTATGATCTGTGGAACAAATTTGAGCAGCCCGGTCACAAATGGGTAATGGCCATCGATTTGAATGCCTGTACTGGATGTGGATCTTGTATTGTAGCTTGTAGTGTGGAGAACAATGTTCCGGTGGTAGGACGTGATGAAGTTCGTCGTCGTCGTGAAATGCACTGGTTACGTATCGATCGTTATTATACCATTGAAGAGAACGGAGCTAAATTTACGAAGGAGAAAGAAATCGCGGATATTCAAGATTTTGAGAACGTAACAGTTGTGCATCAACCAATGTTGTGTCAACATTGTGAGCATGCTCCATGTGAAACGGTTTGTCCAGTATTGGCGACGGTGCATTCTTCTGAAGGTCTTAATCACATGGCTTACAACCGTTGTTTCGGTACACGGTACTGTGCGAACAACTGTCCGTATAAAGTTCGTCGTTTCAATTGGTTTAATTATTGGAATGACTCTCGTTTTGATAACTACCTGAACAATGAATTTACACAGTTAGTGTTGAATCCAGATGTTACTACACGTTCGCGTGGGGTCATGGAAAAATGTTCGATGTGTATCCAACGTATTCAGGCAGGTAAACTGCAGGCAAAAATGGAAAACCGTAAATTAAAAGACGGGGATGTACAGATGGCTTGTCAGGCGGCATGTTCGGCGAATGCAATTATTTTTGGAGATGCTAATGATCCCGAGTCGGAAGTTTCTAAAGCACTTCGCAATGAACGTGTTTACTATGTACTGGAAGAAATCAACGTACAACCGAACATCGGTTATATGACGAAAGTTAGGAATACCATTGAAGCGTAATTTTTCTATATCTGAAATAAAAAAACTATGTCATCGCATAACGAATCAATATTAAGAGAACCATTAATGACCGGAAAGGGCATCACCTATGCTCAGATAACGGATGATATCCTTTTGCCGGTAGAAAATAAACCCAATAAAGCGTGGTGGATTGGATTTATCATTGCAGCTTTAGGCGCTATGTTGTGGGTTGTAAGTGTTGGATACACGTTTTGGACGGGTATCGGTGCTTGGGGATTAAATAAGACCGTAGGTTGGGCATGGGATATCACCGACTTTGTATGGTGGGTAGGTATTGGACACGCCGGAACCTTGATTTCAGCTGTCTTATTGATTTTCCGCCAAAACTGGCGTAATTCGATCAACCGTTCTGCGGAGGCGATGACGATCTTCGCCGTAATCTGCGCAGCCACTTATGTTGTGGCGCATATGGGACGCCCTTGGTTGGCTTATTGGATTTTTCCTCTGCCTAATCAATTCGGCTCATTGTGGGTTAACTTTAACTCCCCGTTGGTGTGGGATGCCTTTGCGATTTCGACCTATTTTACAGTATCATTGGTGTTTTGGTACTGCGGTTTGCTGCCGGATATTGCTTCCATACGCGATCGTGCTACTGGTTTGAAGCAGAAGATATATGGGATTATGTCTTTTGGATGGAATGGCTCGGTAAAGACCTGGCAGCGTTTTGAAATTGTATCGTTGATCTTAGCGGGAATTTCTACTCCTCTCGTGCTTTCCGTACACACCATTGTATCCATGGACTTTGCTACCTCGGTTATACCAGGATGGCACACCACCATCTTCCCGCCCTATTTTGTGGCCGGAGCTATTTTTTCTGGTTTTGCAATGGTACAAACCTTATTGTTGATTTTGCGTAAGGTATTGAATTTTGAACATTATATTACGATGTTCCATATCGAGGCGATGAACAAGATCATCATGACAACAGGCTCTATTGTAGGTATCGCCTATTTGACGGAGTTGTTTATTGCATGGTACTCTGGTTCGGAATATGAGATGTATGCCTTTGCCAATCGTATCGCAGGGCCATATGCTTGGGCATATTGGACGATGATGACCTGTAATGTAATTTCTCCACAGTTGTTTTGGTTCAAGAAGATCCGGACTAGTATCCCTATTTCTTGGGTGTTGTCTATCGTGGTAAATATCGGGATGTGGTTTGAACGTTTCGTTATTATTGTAACTTCTTTACATCGCGACTACTTACCATCGTCATGGGCAATGTTTTACCCAACATGGGTGGATGTAGGTATTTTCGTTGGATCTATCGGATTGTTCTTCACATTATTCCTATTGTTCGTTCGTTTCTTGCCAAGTATTGCTATTGCTGAGGTGAAGTTGTTGTTGAAAAGTTCGAGCTTACAACAAAAAACTAAATTGGCTCAAGAAGGAGCATTTCCTGCGGAACAGGTGGAGTTCTTCAGAGAGTCCCTGGATAAATATGATTCGGTTACAGAAGAGGATATTAACGCTTTACGTAAATAATAATAGCAATGAGCAATACAAAATATATATTAGGGAGTTTTGCTGATCCTGATGAAATGATGCATGGGATCGATAAGTTGCAGGCCAATAACATCAGTATATACGATTGTTTTACACCTATGCCTATCCACGGTATCGAAGCGAAGCTGGGTGTGAGACCGTCACGTCTGCCTATTGCGGCATTCTGTTTTGGTGCATTGGGTACTTGCTTGGGTTTTAGCTTGCTATACTATACGATGGCTTATGACTGGCCGATGAATATTGGAGGCAAGCCTTCGTTACCGTTGCCAAACTTTGTGCCCGTGACGTTTGAGGTTACAATCTTGTTGTGTGCACTAGGAATGGTGGCAACTTTCTTTTATCGCAACCATTTATTTCCGGGTCGTGCTCCACGTGTTATGGATATAAGAGCCACAGATGATCGTTTTATTATAGCAATTGACGCTCGTGAAAATACAGATCATGTTTTGATCGATAATTTATTGAAAGAGGCAGGTGCGGTAGAAGTTAAATACAATGAAAGAAAATATGTTAGTTATGAATAAGAAGAATTTTCTTGGAACTGTATGTGTCGCTGCAGTGCTGACGGCAGTGGTTACAGCTTGTGGAGATGGCACAACGCGCAGCGCCGGTTGGGAATTTTCACGTAATATGTATGATCCGATAGCTTATAACCCGGATCAACCGAATAATAATTTTGAGAATAAGCAGACTGCACAACTCCCGCCTGTGGGTACCAACCCTATTGGGTTTGACCGCTTCGAGTATGCGAATACCATAGAGGATTATGAGCGAGCAGGAGCAGAATTACAAAACCCTCTTTCGACTACACCGGAAAATCTGGCTAAAGGGGAGCACTTGTTTTTGGTAAATTGTGCGGTATGTCATGGTAAGGAAGGTAAAGGAGATGGATCTATTACCATAGATCGTAAGGTTACGGATTCAAGGGGTACACGGCAATTAGAGAATTTTCCTCCTCCTCCATCGTATGCCGCTTCTACTGGAGCTAACTCCTCTAGGGGAGGAGCGATGGCTGATCTTTCTGCGGGAAAGATCTATCATACTATTTACTACGGTTTGAATGCGATGGGGTCACATGCCTCACAGTTGGATCCTGAAGAGCGTTGGCAAGTGGTCATGTATGTACAAGAATTACAAAAAAAATAATCAAACATCAATTCATATAAATGGGAACTCACAGTCATCATCACGATTATAATTTCAATGAGCAATATACCTTTGCTGGTACGGCTAAGATTGTCAGCTTAGTTGCTATCGTGTTCGGTATAGCTGCCATTGCGTTTGGTATGTTATCTAGTGAACATATTATTGTGGAGCGTACATATGCCAATCTCTTATTGATGGGGTATTATTTTACTTGTGTATGTGCCGCAGGAGCCTTTTTCGTTGCTCTACAGATTGTCACACAGTCTGCTTGGTCCGCGGGAATGATGCGTATTCCACAGGCTATGGCTAGTATATTGCCTATTGCTTCTGTTCTTTTGTTAGTGATAGTTGGCTTAGGTCTCTACACCCACAATCTTTACCATCATTGGTATGCAGAGGGGCTTACCGATCCCAATAGCCCCAACTACGATAAGCTAATTGCTGATAAAGAAGCATTCTTAAATGTGCCTGGATTTTTGATTCGTCAGATTATCTTTATGGGATCATACAGTATCTTCGCATGTATTTTGGCGAAGCTGTCTTATAAAGAGGATTTAGATGGTGGTTTGAATTCGTATAAGAAGAGTTTTAAGTTGTCCGCTATTTTCCTCGTAGTCTTTGGTTTTACCACACCGATTTGGTCCTTTGATACCGTCATGTCTTTGGAGGCACATTGGTTTTCGACGATGTTTGGTTGGTATAATTTTGCCGCCTTATGGGTAAGCGGTCTTTGCGCTATTGCCGTTATCTTGGTTTTTTTAAAGAAAGCGGGATATATGTCTTGGGTCAATGAAAACCATTTGCACGACCTCGGTAAGTTAATTTTTGGTTTCTCTATTTTTTGGGCTTATGTATGGTTTGCGCAGTTTATGTTGATTTGGTATTCCAATATTCCTGAAGAGACTGTCTATTTCTACAAGCGTTGGGAACCGGAATACAAACCTTGGTTTTGGTTGAATATTATCATTAACTTTGTCGCGCCATTATTATTATTGATGGATAGGGATGTAAAACGCAAGCAAAATACGATGTTGTTCGTTTGTATCTTGTTATTGGCAGGTCACTGGTTAGACTATTATATCATGATTATGCCGGGGACAGTTGACACACATAGAGGATTTGGTCTTATTGAGATCGGTACTGCGGCAGGTTTCTTCGGTTTGTTCACTTTTTTGGTGATGAACAAATTGAGTAAACATGCATTGGCGCCTAAAAACCATCCACTCCTTGAGGAAAGTTTGCATCATCAGATTTAATAGCAGGTTTTAGAAATTACGTTCAAACGTTTTATAAGAAATGAATTTAAAAATTAATAACAGGTTCAAATCCATTGGGAGTCTATTACTTATAATCGGCTTGTTTTTTGTTGTGCCAAATGTGGCCGCACAGCAAGACTCCACTGCGGTAGAGGTACAAACAGAAGCGGTGGAAACGGTTTCATCGGATACAGCAGCTACTGCAGCCGATACGGTGGCTACGACAGATACAGTTGCAGCAAGTTCAACGGTTTCGACAGCCACAACGACAGCTACCGCGACTGTGGAAGAAGGTACGAAGATAGATCCTCAGGTCTATAAGAATTTCTTCTATTACGTCCTGTTTTTTCTAGTTATCTGTACGGTTATTGCTGTTATTGGTAAAATACATTCCCTTTATGTATTGACCAAGAAGATGAATGGTAAATATAATCCCCTATCTGGAAATACTTTCCAGGCAATATTGTTATTCTTGTTTTTGTTGTTCTTTTTATGGGGAGTCTATTATTCGTACACAGTATGGGGTTCATGGGCATGGCGTGAGGCGGCAACCGAACATGGTAAAGAAGTTGACCAAATGTTCATTATTACGACTGTGCTTATAACGATCGTTATGGTCGTCATGCACATTTTGATCTTGACATTTACCTTGATCTATCGTATGCGGGCGAAGCGTAAGGCTTATTACTATCCACATAATGATACAGTGGAAAAGATATGGACCATTATTCCCGCTACAGTTTTGACTATCCTGGTCCTTTTTGGATTTTTCTCTTGGAGAAAGATTACCAATGTTCCTGAAGAATTACAAAAATCAGCTATACAGATTGAGGTTTTAGGCGAACAGTTTAAATGGTCTGTGCGCTATGCCGGTACCGATGGCATTATTGGTAAGCGTAATTATAAGTTAACTACGGCAACGAATCCTTATGGCATAGACTTTAATGATAAGTCGTCCTGGGACGACATCGAGGGATCAGATATTGTCATCCCTGTAGGAAAGTCGGTCCGTTTCCATATTATTTCTAAAGATATCATCCATTCTTTTTATATTCCGGATTTTCGTGTACAGATGAATGCCGTTCCAGGGATGACCAACTATTTTCAATTTACACCGACAGTGACTACAGAAGAGATGCGTGATCGGATGAATGACCCAAGCTACGATTTTATTATGTTGTGTAATAAGATATGTGGGCAAGGTCACTTCAACATGGGTAAGAAAGTAATTGTCGTTACTGAAGCAGAATATAAGGATTGGTTGAGCAAGCAAAGTAAATATTTTACGGAAGACTTGCAGAAGGAATTTGCACAAAATAATACGGAAGTTAGTCTTCAGACGGCTTCCTTGAATTAATCGAAGAAAAGAACTTTTATAATAGAATATGTCAAGTACAGTTATATCTCAGGACACTATGCATCACGATTCTCATGGCCATCACCAGGAGTCATTCCTTACTAAATATGTGTTTAGTCAGGATCATAAGATGATATCTAAACAATTCTTGATTACGGGTATTATAATGGCAGTTTTTGCCATGCTATTATCCATTCTGTTCAGGATACAGCTAGCTTGGCCTGATACAGATTTTCCTATATTGGAAGTTTTCTTAGGCAAATGGGCTGAAGGAGGACGTATTAAGCCGGACTTTTTCCTTTCATTGGTTACTATACATGGTACCATGATGGTTTTCTTTGTGCTTACAGCAGGTTTATCAGGTACGTTTAGTAATCTATTGATACCTTATCAGTTGGGAGCACGTGACATGGCTTCGCCACTGATGAACATGTTGTCTTATTGGTTCTTCTTTGTCGCTTGTGTGATTATGATTGCTTCTTTCTTTGTAGAGAGTGGCCCTGCATCTGCGGGATGGACGATCTATCCTCCGCTGTCATCAGTTCCTACTGCGATATCGGGATCAGGGTTAGGGATGTCATTATGGCTCGCGAGTATGGTGTTGTTTATTATCTCTCAGGTACTCGGAGGGGTTAACTATATCAGTACGATCCTAAACATGCGTACAAAAGGTATGGATTTATGGAGAATGCCTTTGACTATTTGGGCCTTTTTCTTGACAGCTATTGTAGGTTTATTATCTTTCCCCGTATTGGTAGCTGCAGTGGTTTTATTGATATTTGATCGATCAGCTGGAACATCTTTCTACTTGTCCGATCTTGTCGTGCAGGGGCAGATATTGCCCAACGAAGGAGGTTCGCCAATATTATTTCAACATTTATTTTGGTTTCTAGGACACCCTGAAGTATATATTGTGGTTATGCCTGCTATGGGTATTACTTCAGAAGTTATTTCAACTAACTCCCGTAAGCCGATATTTGGTTATCATGCCATGGTTTATTCTTTGGTTGGTATTACTGTGCTTTCTTTTATTGTATGGGGACACCATATGTTTGTGACGGGTATGAATCCGTTTTTAGGGGGGGTGTTTATGATTACCACGCTGATTATCGCTGTTCCTTCTGCTGTCAAGGCATTTAATTACACCGCTACATTGTGGCGAGGGAATATCCGTTTTACACCAGCGATGTTGTTTGCTATTGGTATGGTGTCTTTCTTTATATCAGGTGGTGTGACCGGCTTAATTGTAGGTAATGCTGTTATTGATATTCACGTGCATGATACCTACTTTGTCGTTGCTCACTTCCATTTGGTAATGGGATCTGCATCTATCTTTGGAATGTTGTGTGGGGTTTACCATTGGTATCCTAAGATGTTTGGCAGGATGATGAATACGAAGTTGGGCTACCTGCATTTTTGGTTGACCTTCCTTGGTGCATATCTTGTCTTCTTCCCGATGCACTTTATGGGTATAGACGGGGTTCCACGTCGGTACTATGCATTTACGGAGTTCCCTTTCATGGAAAAATGGGTTTCGGTAAACTTATTGATTACTTGGGCCGCTATTATTGCAGGGCTTGCTCAGGTCGCTTTCTTGATTAATTTCTTTGGATCGATATGGAGAGGTAAGAAGGCTTCACAAAATCCTTGGGGCTCGAATACACTGGAATGGACTACACCTGTGAAACATATCCACGGTAACTGGCCAGGCGAGATCCCAACAGTATACCGATGGCCATACGATTACAGTAAGCCTGGACATGATGAAGATTTTATTCCGCAGACGGTACCTTTTTCGGAGACGATGAGTTCTAATCAGATGCATGATTTTGAAGGAAACGAAGAAGCTGTGCGTATCCAGGAGGAATGGAACAAGGAAAATAACAGAACAGAATAGCGCAAAGAACATGTATCCGACACCAGAAAAGCGGTTTATCAAGACAAATAGGTTAACAATTATTGTTTTATTTATTGTGATTACTGCCGGAGGTGTTGTAAGAAGTACAGGGTCAGGCATGGGCTGTCCCGATTGGCCGAAGTGTTTTAATCGTGTAATCCCACCTACCGATGTTTCTCAATTACCAGAAGGCTATGAGAAGCATTATGTGGAGGGGCGAGTCAAAAAGAACGAACGTTTTGCGCAGATGGTAGATTTTTTTGGATACGCCGAAGCGGCCGATAAGATCCGCAACGATAAGTCCATCTTAGTTCACGAGGAGTTTAACGTAGCTAAGACTTGGACGGAATATATAAACAGGTTGGCTGGGGTAGTTGCGGGTTTTTGCTTACTTTTTACTGCTATTTTTTCGTTTACTTATATTAAATCAAAGCCATCCATTTTAATATGGAGCGTTCTTAATCTTATTGCAGTTATCTTTCAGGCTTGGTTCGGTTCGATTGTAGTTTCGACGAATCTGATGCCATGGACGATCACACTTCACATGTTGCTGGCCTTGGTGATTGTTGCCATTAGTATTTATACGTTTTTTTTGGCGACTACTATGCGACACAACAATATCCTAATTAATTTTCCATTAGTTGGATTGAAAATATTGGGTGCATCGGTTATAGTGGTGACCGTTATACAGGTTGTGTACGGCACGGAAGTACGGGAAATAATCGATCACTTAAATGATGACAATGTACCCCGGGCGATGTGGATAGATAGCATTGGCTTATCTTATACGGTACATCGGGTATTGGCTTATGTGACGTTGGTGCTGTCTGTGGGTTATTTTTTTCTGGTTAAGAGCAGGTTTCATAGGTTATCCTTACAGAGCAAGTTTGCTTGGATAATGTTAATTTTAGTGATTGTACAGATGTTGTCTGGAATAGTTTTGGCGCGGTTTAACGTTCCGGCATTTGCCCAGACGACACATTTAGTAATAGCAAGTTTGTTTTTTGGGGCGCAATTTTATCTGATGCTCTTAATGAAGAAGACTAAGATTTAGATATGCATGTTTATCATTCGTTACGGGGTTAAAGAAATGGATTTGGAGGTGAAGTATTCATGAGGACGTTTATATCGGATTATAACAAGCTTGTAAAATTGCGTTTAACGTTAACTGTTGTTTTTTCAGCTTCTATTTCTTTTTTGATTGGAGCCACGCAACAGGGTGAAATAATTTGGTTCAACTGGCTGTTATTGACAATCGGTGGTTTTTTTGTGACAGGTGCGGCAAACGGTTTTAATGAGATTATAGAGAAGGATACGGATAAGTTGATGAAACGCACGATGGATAGACCATTGCCCGCTGGCCGTATGACTACTGGACAAGCGTTGGTTTTGAGTTTGTTGATGGCATTAGGAGGGACGTTGATATTGGTGCAGCTTAACTTTTTAACAGGGTTATTATCGGTCTTTTCAATATTTTTATATGCTTTTGTCTATACGCCGCTAAAACAGAAGTCGCCAATAGCCGTTCTAGTGGGGGCTTTTCCGGGAGCTTTACCTCCGTTGATTGGCTATTATGCTTCATTCGAATCAGCAGGTTTTGGTTTTGCCTATTCCGAAGTCAGTGAGGCCGCTATAGTCGTTACACCTTTTGTGTTGTTTGCTATCCAGTTTGTCTGGCAGTTTCCACACTTTTGGGCTATTGCTTGGGTAGCAGATGAAGATTATAAGAAGGCAGGTATTCGGCTGTTGCCGACTACAAAAAAAGATAAGGTATCAGCAATCATCCTATTTATATCATGTGTTTTAATGATAGCCGTAGGCTTTTTGCCTTATTATTATGGATTTGGTGGATTGGTTTTTACGTTGGTGTCTTTGCTAGGAGGAGGGCTATTTGCATGGTACGGTTATAGACATCTTTTTGAAATGTCAGACAGATCGGCAAAGAAGATTATGTATATATCATTTGCCTATCTACCAGTGACACAATTAGTTTTATTATTTGATTTTATTCGGTTTTGAGCATAGCAATGGAGAATAGTACTATTCATAGTATGGAAGAAGAGCAGCGCATCAGGAAAGCAAAGAAATTTAATCTTTGGTTAGGCATGATCGGTATGTTCATGATGTTTGCCGCTTTGTCCAGTGGTTTTATTGTCTATACGGCGAGTGGTGTGGATAAAGGTATTAAAACACTGTTGCCTCAGACATTCATCTATAGCACGGTAGTAATTTTGATCAGTAGCTTGAGTTTACATTTGGCTTATAAAGCGGCACATGCGGTAAACTTAGCTAGGCAAAAGTTATTCCTGTTGTGTACTATTGCGCTGGGTATCGTATTTTTTGTATTACAGGTTCATTCCTGGCAAGTGCTGACAGAACAAGGCATATACTTTATTAACAATAATGCATCGCAATCCTTTGTATATGTATTTACAGGACTGCATTTATTACATATTGTAGCAGGTTTGGTGGTCTTGTTTCGTTGTTTTTTCGGTGCAGCGAAACCAATCTCTCAGGCAAACAATATTTTTAGAATGGATCTAGCAGCACTTTTTTGGCATTTTCTAGATCTTTTATGGATTTATATATATGTTTTCTTACTTTTGAATCAATATTAGTAAACAATGAGTACAACAACTGTATCGCAATTGGATAAGGTTAAAGACGGCCCATGGAATGGAGGCAGGTCGCCTTGGAATTTAGAGTATGGAAAGATCATGATGTGGTTCTTTCTGGTATCGGACGCATTTACATTTTCATCTTTTCTGATTTATTATGGTGCTCAGAAATTTGCTCAGCCAAGTTGGATTGATGCAGATAAGGTGTTCCAGTCTATACCTGGGATAGCCGATTCAGGACAACCCCTAGTTTTCGTAGGTGTCATGACCTTCATCTTGATTATGTCATCCGTTACGATGGTACTTGCGGTAGAGGCAGGACATCGTAATGCAAAACAGGAAGTCGTGAAATGGATGCTTTGGACGATTTTAGGTGGTTTGTTATTTGTCGGCTGTCAGGCTTTGGAGTGGTCGCATTTGCACCATCAAGGATTTTGGTTTGGAACGAACCCTGCGACTGGTTTGACAGATCCAACAGCCATTGCAGCAGCATTGGAGCCTTATTTCACGAAAGAAATTTCATATACAGCGGCTCTACAGTTTTCTAATCTGTTCTTTACTATTACTGGTTTTCACGGTTTCCACGTTTCTATAGGGATTTTGTTAAATATCATTGTTCTCTTTATGACTTTGAACAATACTTTCCAAAAAAGAGGTAGCTATCTAATGATAGAGAAAGTCGGACTTTACTGGCACTTTGTGGATCTAGTATGGGTATTTGTATTTACCTTCTTCTATTTAATCTAAAAACAAGACTATAAGACGAAGGAACAAAGGCTTTCTGACGATTTGCAATTAAACAGGTTTTTGAATTTTTACTTTTGAATTTTTACTTTTAAAAAATGGCACATCACGAACATATAGCAGGTACTCATGACGCACACGGGGAAGGTATGGATAAAAAACGTATCTGGTCTGTATTTTTTGTCCTTTTGGCACTTACAGCATTAGAGTTTTTAATTGCCTTGGGCTTTGTGCACCACTGGGGCATTGTACAAAAAGGCATACTGCTGAATATAGTTTATATTACACTAACCTTAGTGAAAGCATATTATATTGTCGCTTTCTTTATGCACTTAAAGTTTGAGAAATCGAGTTTTATTATTACGTGTTCTATCGGTTTTATACTTATTGTGTATTTTATTGTTTTGATGATGATTGAAGGTGATTATTTATTGTATCATTTTCAAGAACACCCACTTTATCCGCATCCGTAATAATGAACGTAAGTTCACGTAAGAAGAATATTTCTACTGTAATAATCCTGGTCATCGTATTGTTGGTGCCAGGATTTTTATATGTAGCCCTTAACCGTATGGGTACGAACAGCTATGTTGTGCTTCCAGTTTACGGAGAAAAGGAGCTTTCCGGTCAGATGAATAGGAGGATGGGCCGAGAAGTGCCGGATACTGTTTTTCATCAAATTTCTGCACTTTCCTTAGTGAATAGCCAAGCTGATTCGGTTCAGTTTATGGGTACGGATTCGCTCATTAGCGTGGTTCATCTTTTCTATGCAGGAGACGATGGATTGTCCACAGCATTGGCTCAAAATTTACAGTCGGTGGTAGAGCGGTTCAAAGGTAGTCATAAAGTCAAATTCTACTCTATTTCCGTAGACCCTTATGATTCTCCCGACGAATTAGCTATTTTCGCTAAGCGATTTAATAATGGACTGTCGGAGAACTGGCAGTTTGTAGGTAATCCAGCATTAGATTTATTGAGTTTCGCTAGGGAGCAGTTATTAATAGATGCTATGTTTGATCCAGAAGACTCTACGAAGTTCATCATCAGTCCGAACTATGTCCTTATTGATTCTAGACATCGTATTCGTGGTTTCTATGATATCAATCTGAAGACAGAAGTGGACAGATTACAAGATGAAATCAAGGTACAGTTGGTTGAAGAGATAAGGAATAATCCGTTAAAGATAGAACAAAAGTAGGGATGACAGAAGAGGAAAAGAAATATAAAGGCTTGGTCTGGACACTGTCCATTATAATTCCTTTAGTTGTAGCCGCTCTTTTTGGAATAAATTTGCGCAAGATGGGCTATGACGTAGCTCCTTTATCTTTTTTACCACCTATTTACGCCAGTATCAATGGATTGACGGCTGTATTATTATTTGTTGCTGTCACAGCTGTAAAGAAAGGGAATACAAAGTTGCATGAACGTTTGGTTAAACTTTGCATGGTATGTTCTTCTTTGTTTCTGCTCATGTATGTTGCCTATCATATGACGTCAGAGTCAACATCTTATGGGGGTGAGGGGGTGATGCGCTATATTTATTTTTTCATCTTGATCACTCATATTATTCTCTCCATCGTGATTATACCCTTTGTGCTTTTTACATTTATTCGAGGGATTGCGGGAGCATACGAGCGACATAAGAAATTGGCACGAATTACCTATCCGATGTGGCTATATGTGGCCGTGACCGGGGTGGTGGTGTATTTGATGATTTCACCGTATTACCAGTAGTTAATCAGTGTTCAGTGGATCAGTGCTTAGTGATCAGTGTTCAGTACTTAATACTCAATACTTAATACTAAAGAAATGAATAAAATCTGGATATATCAAGCAGATCGTTTTTTATTGGATGAAGAAGTCGAAGGTATGTCGACCTTGTTGAATGATTTTGTAGCTACTTGGGCAGCTCATGGAAGCGCTTTAGCCGGAAAGGGATATATAAAACACAATCTCTTTTTGATATTAGAGGTAGATGAAAGTCAAGCCGGTATAACGGGCTGTTCTGTTGATTCATCGGTACGTTTTATCAAGAACCTCGAACAGGAATTCGGAGTCAACTTCTTTGATCGGATGAAGGTCTCCTTCAAAGATGCTGCGGGTACTGTTCGATTAGTCAACCGAGAGGACTTCGAACAACTGATTAAGCAGGGAAAGGTTACTGTAGATACAATCGTTTTCAATAATCTGATCCAGCAAGCAGAGGAATTACAGAGCAACTGGGAAGTTCCTTTTAAGGCGAGCTGGCATAATAAGGTGTTTTGAGGATACGAATTTTGTCATGTTGTCCCCGGTTTTGTAATTTTACACGATGGTAGATCGCAATACGTTGTTGAAGGAGTTGGTTTTCAAAACGTCACGTTCGAGTGGAGCAGGGGGACAGCATGTCAACAAGGTTGAAAGTAAGGTCACCTTACTTTGGGATATTCATACCTCTATGCTCTTTTCGGAAAGGGAAAAGCAGACACTGCTATATAAACTGGCTAACCGTATACAGGCTAGCGGGTATCTACAGATGGAATCCTCCGAAACACGAAGCCAACTACAGAATAAAGATATCGTGCTACAACGATTGATCAACCTGGTCGAAGAGGCATTGGTACCTTCCAGAAAACGTATCCCGACGAAGATCCCCCGGGCTAAAATCCTAGCCAGACTAGACCGCAAGAAGCAGCAATCCGCGAAAAAAGCGGATCGAAGATGGAGAATGGAGTAGAAGATAAACAAAATAGGAGGCATAAACCTCCTATTTTCATTTAAACTAAACTAAGATGGAAATCTTATAGCTGATGTTTGACGGTATGTGTTTTTCCGTCTATAACAATAGAGAAGTGGATAGCGCCTTTTTGTGGGTCATTTCCAGCTTCTTCCTTAAAGTCGATTTGAGGAGCTTTGTTGCCGCTGAAGGGGTAAAGCACTGTTGCGAAAGTTACGGCGTTGCTGCCTGTTTTATTTTGTTCAAAAACAAAGGCAGGACGTTCGACCTCTTTTCGGTACGCATAAGACACTTTACCTTCCTCTTGGGCAAACGTGGCCTGACCAGCATTAAAGTTGTGGATCAAGAGGTTATTGCCATCTGCATAACCTGTCGACACGCTGTTATTTGTGCTGTTGTAGACCGGGTTGCAATTTTCGGCCAGTTGGAAATGTATACCAACCTGACCTGTAGCATCGCCTTCGGCTTTATCCAGGATAACGAAATATGTTTGATCGACGAAGAGTACCGTACGGATATGATCTAAGTTTTTGTAGCTCGGATTTTTATATACGAGTACATCCAGGTTGTCCGACGTCTGCCAGTGTAGCAGTTCGGCATCACAAATCTCCATATCGGCATTGTCCAAGGTCAATGTCTTGTGGATCTTCGTCTGGCGGTACCAATTACGCAATTTCATAATCTCCTCATCACCACCATAGACAAATACACCCGCATCCGGCATAAAATTACGGCCTTTTACCCACAATTCGAAAGTACCATTGTCGGGCTGACTATGCCAAAATGCCGGAGGACTGGCCTTCACGACCATCATGGTTGCGGTATCTTTCCAGCTATTCCTAAAGATGTAAAAGCCACCTGTCGTCAATCCTTTAGATAGGTAGGTTGGCGTCTCGCCTTTCTTTCCTTCGCTGGCGAAATACGCTATGACCTTATTCTCCGGGAATACTTTTGACCATTCTTTGAAGTTTTTTACACTACTTTTTTTGTCGTTGTTCCACGCATCGCCGAACATCGGGTGGGTGTAATCCGGAAAAGAATAATCGACCTGTGCCATAATCATCGATTCGATGGTCGTTTTGTATGAGGCCGGAAATTCGCCGTCTACACCGGCCAATTGTGCCATCGTCAATGCTTTCAAAAAGATGTTGGCCGCAGCGGTATGGTAGTTCGGCGAAAGCTCAAATTGTAAGCCGTCATCGTATATTTGTTTTTTGATCTCGGTGTTCAGTACTTCAATACCACTTTTCCGCCAAATCGGAGCGTCTTTTAATTCCGGGAAAAAGGCACCGGCATAAAGTATCCGTTGGGCTTCAAATAGGAGGTGATTGCCTTTTTCGGAGTAATTGTGCAGGACATGGTCGGCATGTTTGGCATAATTGTTCAAAAATACCATCAAAAACTCAGGTGTGAAATGCGGAGAAGTTACGAACATGTTGAACAAGGCAGTTTGCTCTTGTAAACGATGTGAAACCTCCAATGGTCTCCAGGCAAAACGATCGTTGTCCTTCGAAAGCCCCTTGGGATTCTTCTTTACCCAGTCCTCATACTGGAATATCCATTCCTTAGCATATTTTTCATCACCCGTGGACCAATAGGCTAATCCCATAGGCGTCCACCAATAATGGCGATGGAGTTGCCAACGGACCTCATTGTCTTTCACAGGCCAAAGTTGCCAATTGATGTCTTTGCCGTAGTCAAAGAATCCGTAGCCTTTGTGTACAAAAAACTGATGTTCTAAGCCTTTATCAGCCTTCTCCTGATTGTCTTTGGAGAGGGGTTTGCCGAAAAACCGTCCTTTGTCTTCCTTATTGTAATCGGGATGTCGGATGTCCGACCGTTTTTTGTAATAGCTTAATAAGGCGTTGGAAGCCTGATCGTATTTCTTTTTAGCCACCAACTCCTTGACCTTCTCCAAGCCCGGGTAATCGAGGTTTAACGAGCTGAAATCTTCGAGTGTGGGTTTTGATGTAGGTTGTCCTATCCCCAAAACAGGGATAATCATCAACAGAATATAGAATAATTTAAGTTTTATCATGGTCTTTTAATTTAGTTTTTTTAAGTCGATATTCTTTGCCTGAGCATAACGTAAAAGTGCTTCTAAATAATAGTAATCGGCATAGTTCAGTGGGGTATCTATTTCCGAGTTATATAAAAACGCACCTACACTATGTTTCAGTATAAAGTAAGCATTATCATCTTCCGCTGCCAGGTATTCCGGTGAAGATAGTGATTTAATTATCTCTTCGGCATAGCTGAAGTAGGAAGGGTTATCAGTGAATTTCGCCAGATCGATTAATGCAGAAGCGATAACCGCCGCCGCCGAGGCATCTTTAGGGGCCCTCTCTCCGCCATTATGAACATCGTAGTCCCAGTAGGGGATTTTGTCTTCGTCTACATTTGGATGTTCCATAATAAATTTGGCAATCGCGATGGCGTGGTCCAAGAACACCTTGTTTTTGGTTTCTTTATAAGCCATGGTATAGCCGTACAATCCCCAAGCCTGTCCCCTTGCCCATGCTGACTCGTGTGTCAAGCCCTGGTGGGTCTCTTTTTGTATCGCACGGCCAGAAAGGGTATCGTAGCTAATAACATGGTAGGAGCTGTTGTCCGCACGGAAATGGTTTTTCAAGGTCGTCATAGAGTGTTGTACCGAAGCTTCTGCATATTCAGGCTTTTTAAACTGGTCTGCTGCCCAAAACAAGAAGTCAAGGTTCATCATGTTGTCGATAATGACTGGAAATTCCCAGTGGCCAAAATCCCAGGAGCGGATGGCTCCGACTGTTTTATTGTAGCGACCATAAAGATGAGCCGCGCCTTGCTGTAGGGTAGGGAGATAGACTTTGTCTTTTGTTAACCGATAACCATTGCCAAAAGAGCAATAGATCATAAAACCTAGATCGTGTGTATGGGTGTAATATTTTAGCGAATCCATAGCCAAGGTGAATTGACGTGCGTCTTTACCCAATTGGTTGTCCCCCGATATTTCATAGCCATACCAAAGGGAACCCGGGAAAAATCCGGTAGTCCAATCTTCTTGGGGCGCGAGCCTTACCGAACCGTCCGGATTGATAGACCGTGGGTTCATGCCGGGGCGGTATACTTCCGCCGCTTTTTTCAATTGATGGACGACGGTTTTCTTAGCATGTTTTAACCAATTAAGGTCTTCCTGTGCTTGTGTGCGATTTCCCGTGAATGTCAAGGCTATGCAGCTAATCAGAAGGCCGATAATTTTTCTCATAATAATTCGTGATTTTTTGATATCCGTAAAATTAGACAGCCCTTTATTGTCAACGTTTCAATTTTAGGCAATTTTATTTTGATTTTGGTGAATGTTGGATGTATTTGATAGGAGACAGTTTGGACTGCTTTCCGAAAGATATGGGGTAGTTTATGCTTTGTTACGCTGTGTTTGGCTAAAACTTAAACTATTTTAGCGAAATTCAAAATAGTAAAACAGACAAGGAAGCTATTTTTGGGAAATAACATTTAAATCTAAAATGATGATAAAGATAGGCTTAGCTTTTTTGTGTATGCAAGTAATCCTTAGTGATGTACAGGCACAATATACCCTCCATCTGGATGACGTCACGTTGATGCACGAGATGCGGGCGACACCATATCCCTTGGATGGGGCAACAGTCAAAAACAGGAAAGTGGCTTTTATGTGGCCGCTTGGAGAAAATACGGCATATGGCGCAGCTTTGGATGGACTAGAAGAGCAGCCAAAAAAGAATAAACCTGATCCTTACGGAATAAACTATCGCGTACGGATTGCCCGGGATAGTCTCTTTACGAAAGAGCTGAAACAAGTCGATAGTTCGTGGGGCTTCTATAATGCGGACAACTTATATGCTGACGGAACGTGGTTTTGGCAATATGGTTATGTAAAGGAAGGTAAGACGGCATGGTCTAAAGTTTTGCAGTTTACCGTGGAAAATGGAACAGATGCTTTTAATCCGCCTACCTTTTCAGCGTTGATCAACAAGCTTCCAGCTACACACCCACGGGTTTGGGTGGTGGAAAAGGAATGGGATGCTTTTATAGCCAAAAGTAAAGGCAAGGAGGAGCGTAGTTGGTATATTGAGGGGGCAAATAAGGTTGTGGATGCAGAAATCAAACACATTTCACAGACGATCGATACAAGCAGAATTGCCGACTTGGATACCGAAGTTAAAAGAAGTGCACTGCTTATCCGTGAGGGGCGACGGATTGTAGATCGGGAAGAAGCCAATACGGAAAGTTTGGTCCGTGCATTTCTTCTGACCAAAGATAGACTGTACTTTGAAGCGGCCATGCGTCGGATAGAGGAAATGATCAGTTGGAAAAGCAGTCCTTACCTCAAAGGCGATTTCAATGAATCGGTGATGCTTTCATTAAGCTCGATGGCCTATGATTCTTTTTATAGTCTGCTTTCCGACGCGCAGAAAAAGTTATTGCTGAAGGAAATCAAAGAGAACGGGGCTAAGTTTTTCCAGCGTTTCCAGAATCATTTTGAGGCGCATATTGCAGACAATCACTCGGTGCAGATGACATTACGTATCCTAACTATGGCAGCTTTTGCGGCTTATGGTGATCTTCCTGAGGCAGCGACATGGGCAGGTTATTGTTATAACGTTTGGATAGTCCGTTTTCCAGGAGTCAATGATGACGGCGGATGGCACAATGGAGATTCATACTTTCATGTGAATATCCGAACATTGATCGAGGTGCCTTGGCTGTATAGCCGGATCAGTGGCTATGATTTTTTTAAAGATCCTTGGTACAAAGGTTCGGCGATGTATGTGATGTTTCAGCAACCACCATTTTCGAAGTCAGCAGGAAATGGCAGTTCGCATCAGAACGTGGTAAAACCCAATGGTCCACGTGTGGCTTATGCGGATGCCTTGGCGAAACTAACGAACAATACGTATTTAGCGGATTATGTCCGAACCATTCAAGCAGGCGAGCCCGGGGTGCTGAAAAGAGGCTTTATGTCTAAGCCGGGAGATTTGTCCTGGTTCCGCCTTCAGAACGATACGTCCTTACCAGAAGGTAAGGGCTTAGCAGATTTACCACTGTCTTATATTTTTAGGAATACCGGGATAGCCTCCTTTATGTCGAATTGGAAAGATATCAAGACCACTGCAATGCTGAGCTTTCGGTCAAGCCCATATGGTTCAACATCGCATGCGTTGGCCAATCAAAATGCATTTAATACTTTTTATGGCGGTAAACCACTATTTTACAGCAGTGGCCACCATGTGAGTTTTACCGACCAACACAGCATCTACAGCCATAGAAGTTCACGGGCTCATAATACGATCCTTGTGGATGGTATGGGTCAAAAGATAGGAACGGAAGGGTACGGTTGGATAGCGCGGAACTATTCCGGTGATATCATTTCGTATGTCGTGGGCGATGCTTCCAATGCATATGGGAAAGTCGTTTCTCCTTTGTGGCTGGAACGGGGAAAGGTTTCAGATCTGGAATATTCGCCAGAAAACGGGTGGGATGAAAATCGTTTGAAGACATTCCGTAGACATATTGTACAATTAGGAGGAGCGGACTTGGTATTTATTTATGATGAACTGGAAGCGGATAGGCCTGTGGCGTGGAATTATCTCTTACATACTATTGTCGACTCTATGCAAGTACAACAGAATAAGGATAGGGTATATGTGAAAGCCACGAATACAAATGGGGTCTCTGATGCCTATATCTTTGCACCGGAAAAGTTGCAGACCGCGCAAACGAATGAGTTTTTCTACCCCGCGGTCAATTGGTTGAGAGCGGATAATAAGGGTCATTTTGCGCCTTATCCGAATCATTGGCATTTTACAGCATCTTCTTCCAAACAGATGATATACCGCTATGCAACTATCATTCGAACGCACGCTAAAAAGGATATGGTAGCGCAGCCCAAATTCTTCGGAGAGGATACTATACAGGTCGACGACTGGTTGATCAAAGTGAATATCACCACTTCCGGTAAACCTTCGTTTTCCATTACCAACACCAAGAATAAGGCGTCAGTGGTATACGATGATTCGACGAAGATCACTGAAAATGGTAAGGAAACAGTATTGAAAGATCAACGACCTGATCTGGAGATTTGAAATTAGAACATGCCCCTTTCGGAGGGAGTAAGGGGGGCTTAACTAAAAAAGAAAGTATTTTAGATAATTTTAAAAGCATCTTTTAAAGCTTACGCATAAATTCGTGTTTTCCCAATTTAATATTGAACCAAATTGCATGAGAAAAAGACATTTTCTATCGACTATTATGAGTCTACTCCTTGTCGTGGGGCTAAGTTCTTGCACACAGCAGAAAGCTGTGAAGGACAAAAAATTGAACATTATCTTTATCATGACGGATGACCATACCACGCAGGCATTGAGTGCATATGACAAACGCTTTATCGAAACGCCTAACTTGGACCGATTGGCCGAAGAGGGTATTAAATTTAACAACTGTTTTGTTACGAATGCGGTATGTGGGCCATCAAGGGCGGTTATATTGACTGGAAAATATAGTCACGTCAATGGATTGACAGATAATCATACCGTTTTCGATAGTACACAGACCATTTACCCACAATTGCTGAAGCAAGCAGGTTATCAAACAGCAATGATTGGTAAATGGCATTTAGGATCAACACCTGTCGGCTTCGATTATTATAGCATTCTTCCAAATCAGGGTGAGTATTACCAACCTGTTTTTATCGAGAACGGAAAGGAAGTGCAGGAGAAAGGATATGTTACCGACGTTGTAACTGCCAAAGCCATTGATTTTTTGGATAACCGGGATAGAGAAAAGCCGTTTCTAATGATTTACCAACAGAAGGCACCCCACCGTAACTGGTTGCCTGCTCCGCGGCATTTAGGTATGTTTGATGATACGACTTTTGAAGAACCGACTAATTTGTTGGATGATTATGCACATAGGGGCCGTGCGGCAAAGGAACAATTAATGAATATCTCCAAAGATATGTGGGATGCATGGGACTTGAAATTAATGTCGTCGGAGGATTTGGAGGCCATAGCAAAAAAGCCTATAACGAAAATTGCAGATGATAAGGACGATGATTTTACGCAAGCGAATGATAAAAGTTTGGACCAACAGCGTTTCTTCCAAGTATTCGACCGGATGACGCCTTCTGAAAAAGCGGCTTGGACCGAGGTGTATGACAAGCGGGTGGCAGAATACAAGCGGTTGAACTTAACGGGAGATGATTTGGTACGGTGGAAGTACCAACAGTATATGAAAGATTATTTGGCTTGTGTGGCTGCGGTAGATGAAAATGTGGGTCGCTTGTTGGACTATCTCGAAAAGGAAGGAGAGCTGGAAAATACGATTATCGTATATACATCGGATCAGGGCTTTTTCTTGGGCGAGCATGGATTTTTCGATAAACGGATGATGTACGAAGAATGTCTTCGGACGCCGTTGCTGATCCGTTATCCAAAAGGTATAAAAAAAGGTTTGGTTTCCGATGCGTTGGTGATGAATGTTGATTTTGCGCCGACGTTGTTGGATTATGCAGGTGTTGCTATCCCTGACGATATGCAAGGCGTATCCTTGAAGCCGGTGATCGAAAATGGTGGTAAAGCCTTACCGGATTGGCGTGATGCAGTGTATTACCATTACTACGAATACCCAAGTTGGCACATGGTCAAACGACACTACGGTATCCGTACGGATCGTTATAAATTAATTCACTTTTATAACGATATTGATGAGTGGGAATTGTATGATTTGCAGAAGGACCCGAAGGAAATGCGGAATGTATATGGAGAGACGGATTATGTGGAGATTGCACAGCTGATGCATACGAAGTTGAACGCCTTGCAGCAACAGTATGGAGATACAAACCCTACCGAACAATAAATGAAAACGACAATGAATAAAACAGTATATATGAAGAATATGTATTTCGCAGCGATAGCCTTATTACTATTATCCTGCCAGACGGAGCAAGAACAAGATCGACCGAATATCCTGTTGTTGATGTCGGACAACCAGTCCTGGAATCATGTTGGGGTATATGGCGACTCGGTGGTCAAAACGCCGAATATGGATAAGATTGCGGCGGAAGGTGTGCGTTTTACGCATGCTTTTTGTAATTCGCCTTCTTGTACGCCCGCACGGGCGGCTTTATTGACGGGACAGGATATCTGGCGCATAGAAGAAGGAGCCAATCTCTGGGGTATTTTACCGACAAAATTTGCCGTCTTTCCGGAACTGTTAGAAAAAGCAGGCTATAAAGTGGGCTACGACGGAAAAGGGTGGGGTCCGGGAAGCTATGAAGCCAATGGACGGACGCGTAATCCGGCGGGAGATAAGTATGCGAATTTTGCGGAGTTTATAAAGAAGACCAAAAAAGGCGAACCGTGGAGCTATTGGTTCAACAGCTTGCATCCACACCGTCCGTATGAGGTGGGTTCTGGCGAAAAGGCGGGTATAGCTCTCGAAAATATCAAAGTACCGGCTTATCTTCCTGACACGCATGATGTGCGGGTGGATATGGCGGATTACTATGCAGCTATACAGACCTTTGATACAGAGGTTGGTGAAATTATGCAGCAGCTGAAGGAAAGTGGGCATCTGGACAATACGATCGTTATCGTATGCAGCGACAACGGCTGGCAAATGCCACGTGGCTTGGCTAACTTGTATGATTTTGGAACGCGGGTACCGTTGATCATATCGTGGCCGGAGCGTTTCAAAACGGATGCGGTAACCGAAGAACTAGTGACTTTGTTGGACCTGGCACCGACCTTCCTGACCTTGGCGGAAGCGGAAGTGCCAGCATACATGACGGGCAAGAGTTTGCTGCCTATCGTGGAAAAAGAAGCGGAAGTAGACGAGTCAAGAGAATTTGTGGTCTTGGCACGAGAGCGGCATGCTTTCGTCAGACAACATGGTTTGGGTTATCCGGGACGTGCGATCCGGACGAAGCAGTACTTGTACATCAAGAATTACGAAGCCGATCGTTGGCCGGCAGGTGATCCTCCACTTTATGGTGATGTCGATCCATATATGTTGAATTACCCGGGACCTGCAAAATTCTTTATTTTGCAACATAAGGATGAACCGGCGGGACAACAGTCCTTTCAGTTGGCCTTTGCAAAACGCCCTGTGGAAGAACTGTATGATGTCATTGGCGATCCGGATCAGTTACATAATCTGGCAGCAGATAGCAAGTATCAGGAGGTGAAGGCGGGGTTAGCTGAACAAATGATCGATTATCTGAAGAAGACAAATGATCCGAGGGAAACGGGTGGTAAAATAATCTGGGACAGCACGGATTATTTTAGTGAGATTGATAAAACACCAAAACCGAGCTCGGAAGCAATTGCTATATTTGGTTTGGATACGATGTATAATTATTTGAAATAAAGGTAAATGGGTGTCATAATCTGGCGTATTAAAAGCATCAAGCAAGAATGAAGAAATATCTTATAGTTGTAGTCGTGTGGATGACTTACCTATCTGGTCATGCCCAAAGTAAGCAGGAAGATCGTCCGAATATCCTGATCATTATGACGGATCAGCAAACGGCGGAGGCCATGAGCTGTGCGGGCAATACCGATCTGCATACGCCGGCGATGGATTTCCTGGCGGCACATGGAACACGCTTTACGGAGGCTTATTGTGCACAGCCCTTGTGTACACCCTCGCGTTCTTCTATTTTTAGCGGTGTCATGCCCAGTGACAACGGTTTTGTGGGGAATTATTCCGAAGAGGACGGCCAGTGGCCGGATTCGTTGCTGGTCATGGGAAAAATATTTAAGGATGCGGGTTATCAAACGGGCTATGTCGGAAAATGGCATCTTCCCTTGCCGCCGACTAAAACTGCCCAGCATGGCTTTGAATATATTCACAATACTTGGTCGGGCGATTTTATGGATGCCGCCAATCCGGCCTATTGTGCACGCTTCATGAAAGAGAATAAAGATAGACCTTTTTTGTTGGTGGCTTCGTTCCTCAACCCACACGATATCTGCGAGTGGGCAAGGAATGATTTCTTGAAAATGGATTTTATCGATCAGCCACCAGCACCGGAATTATGCCCGGTATTGCCATACAACTGGAAGATATCGTCTCACGAACCACCGATTATTCGGGAGCAGCAGCAAGTAAACCTACGGACTTATCCGTCCACCAATTGGGGACCGGAACGATGGCGGCAATATCGATGGGCTTACAACAGGCTGGTGGAGAAAGTGGATGGTTATGTGCAAATGATTCTGGATGGCCTGAAGAAATACGGCTTGGAAGAAAATACAATCATTATCTTCACGAGTGACCATGGCGATGGTTATGCGGCCCACCAATGGAACCAAAAGCAGGTATTGTATCAGGAATCGGCGAAAGTGCCTTTTATCCTGTCGAAAATAGGTTCTTTCGAGCCGAAGGTTAATAATAGTTTGATTTGCAATGGTATAGATATCATGACGACGATATGCTCGTATGCGGGGATAGAAGCTCCGGCTTATCTGCAAGGAGCGGATGTAAAGAAAGTCATGGACAATCCACAACACCGTTTGCGGGATACTTTGGTTATCGAAACGGATTTTGCCGATAACACTGTACTGCTGGGTATCCGCGGACGAGCAGTGATTACTCACCACTATAAATATATAGTTTACGATAAGGGTGATTTCAGAGAGCAGTTATTTGATCTGGAGAAAGACCCTGGTGAAACGAAAAATTTAGTCGTGGAGGCAAAATATAAAGGCGTACTTAAGGGCATGCGGGAGTATTTAAAGGGTTACACCTTGAGGAATCGTGATTCGTTTAATCCTTATGAAGGGAAGCTACGCTAAATTTACATATCTGGGTCAAAATTTAGTTATAAACCAGATATTCAAGACAATAAACCAATAGAAACGTTAAATTTGCAAACGAAGATTAGCTTGGGCATAGGAAAATAGGAGGGTTATTATTATGGGAAGAGCCGTAAGACAGTTAGTAAGAATAATATGCTGGATAGGTGTGGCGATTCCCACTGGACTTTTTGCACAGTTTACCCATGATCTTAAGCACCAGTTCCGAACGATTTCTATTGAACAGGGGCTTTCTCAGAGCACAGTTTACAGCATCATACAAGATAGCTTAGGTTTTATGTGGATGGGTACACAAGATGGCCTTAATCGTTATGATAGCCGTACTTTTCAAGTGTATCGTCCTATAAAGAACAACCCATCTTCTATTGCTTCGTCTTACATTAGAAGCTTGTTTGTTGACATTAAAGGGGTTTTGTGGGTTGGTGGTAATCAGGGTATAAGTTCATTTGATCAGGTCAAGGAAACTTTTCATAATTACACATTGAAGGTAAAACCAGGTGAGTGGTTTGTCTCTTCGATCAATGTAGATGATGCAGGCATCCTTTGGCTGGCTACCAGCGGGGGAGAGCTGTATACTTACGATAAGAAACAGGATAAATTCCAACTGGTGGATGTGCAGACTTCTCTTCCGGATATGGGGAGTATCTGGCATATAGCACGGATAGGAAAACAATTTCTGCTGGGAACAGATATCGGTGTTTTTCAGTTCGACCCTGCGACTAGAAAGATTAGTAGACATCCACTAAATAGACGGGTTAAGGTCAACACGATCTTTGCCGATAAAGACTATATATGGGCCGGAACGGAAGGGGAAGGCCTGTTGGAATACAACCGATCGACCCACGCAATGAGGTCATATCGCCATGTCATAGGTTCTACATTGGCTAGTCTAGCGGATAATGATGTCCGCAGCCTAGGCAAAGATGAAGTGGGCAACTTGTGGATCGGTACGTTTAAAGGTTTGTCCATTTTAAATGTGAATAAGGGCAAGATTCAGAATTATTTTCAGCAGTATTCGGTGCCTCACACCTTAAGCCAAAACTCGGTACGCTATATTTATCGCGATAAGCAAAATGGCATGTGGATGGGTACTTATTATGGAGGGGTTTCTTATCACCATAGTGACGATGTTCGCTTCAATTTTCTCAATAGGAATACTGGTAGCCTTTCCTTGAATGACAATGTAGTCAATGTGATCCAGGAGGATGCTCACAATAATATCTGGATAGGTACCAATGACAAGGGCTTGAACTTTTGGGATCGGAAGAAAGGTGTGGTAAGGCATTACTCGCATAGTGAGGGTGATGCTAGCTCACTGGTCTCTAACAATATTAAGGCGATTGCGTTTGACGGTGCCGGAAATGTATTAATAGGGACGCACAATTCCGGACTGAGCTTGTTTAACCCGAATACTCGAAGAACCACGATCTTTAGTCATGATCCTGATGATGGTGCATCGATAGCAGGGGACATGGTATATGCGCTGTTGAGCGATAAAGCAGGACGTATATGGGTGGGGACGCGGTCTGGCTTGGATCGGTTTAATGAAACGACTCATAAATTTTCACATGTATACCTCGACAAAAATGGCGTGAGGCTGTCGTCAGACGAAATCACGGCGTTGATGGAAGATAGCCAAGGGAGGATTTGGATAGGAACGACGAATGGAGTGAATATCTTGGATCCTGACCAGCTTATTTTTGATGTCTTTCCGGGGTCGGCCTTGAGTAATGATGTGGTGACATCGATAACCGAAGATAAGAAGGGTAGGATATGGGTAGCGACACGGGATGGCCTCAATCAATATGAGGAGAAAAGCAAATCCTTTATTGCGCTGAAAGATGAGAAGAATACCATTCAGGGGATTATCTATGGTATAATAAGTGATGAGGACGGCTACCTTTGGCTTTCGACTTCTAAAAATCTATTGCGATTTGATCCGGATAACAGCTTGTATCAACAGTTTGATGTAAAAGATGGTTTGCAAATCAGTCAGTTTAACTTATCTGCGGTGGCGAAAACAATAGATGGTATGCTATTATTTGGTGGTATCAATGGACTAACCTTCTTTTATCCGAAAGAAGTAACCCCACAAAAACTGAATCTGCAACTTACTTTCACGGGGCTAGAGGTTTTGAATAAGCCAGTCTTTGCGGGTGACGTCCATGGTATTTTGGATCAGCATATCGACAGGCAGGAGATTTTGAAACTGGATCATGACCATCGACAGTTCACCTTATATTTTAATACGTTTGATTACATTTCACCCAACAAGATTACCTATCGGTATAAGCTGGAGGATTACGATAACGATTGGTTGGAGACTACGGATGTGCCCAGTGCCACGTATACGAATCTGAAGGCGGGCTCGTATACTTTCAGGGTGCAAGCTGTAGGCCCATTGGGGGAAACTAGTCCAGAACGTGTTATCGGTATAAAGGTGTCACCTCCGTGGTGGAAAAGTGACTGGTTTTTTCTGATTATCGGCATTTGTTGTGCAGCGGGCATTTATATGGCTTATCTGGTCATTACGGAGCGTATGCGTACATTGCATCAGCTAAAGATGGAGCGTCTGCAACGGGAGTTTACGACCAATAAGTTGAATCTGGAACGCATTGAACGAGAGAAAATTGATTCGATCAATCAGATGAAGACAGATTTCTTTACGAATATTTCCCATGAATTCCGGACACCACTGACTTTGATTATATCACCTTTAGAGGAACTTATCGGGCATGAATTGTCGGATAAAACCATAAAGAAGTATCACGAGCTGATGTTGCAGAATACAAAAAGGCTGTATCATTTGGTGGATCAGGTCTTGGAGTTCCGGAAGACAGAAGCGGGGACCAAAAAGCTCCAGATAAGCGAAGGGGACGTAGTTACTTTTGTACAGGAGATTTACGATTCATTTTTGGCATTGGCACAAAAGAAGGAGATCAACTACGTTTTTCGGTCGGAGGAAAGCGAATTGCCAGGCTTCTTTGATCGAGATTCGATAGAACGTATCTGCTTTAACTTGTTGTCAAATGCCTTCAAGTACACTCCGCTAGGAGGAAGTATTGAAATCAGTGTAGCGAAAAGTGGGGAAGATGTGATTATCAAAGTGACGGATTCGGGTATCGGAATAGCTAAAGACGAACAGGAACAGATTTTCGAACGCTTTTATCAGGTGGATTCGCGGGAAATGAATTTGGGCTCTGGAATTGGCCTTGCCTTTACCAAGAAATTAGTGGAGTTGCATCACGGCGTTATACACCTGAAAAGTGAGAAGGGAGAGGGTTCTGTCTTTACGGTGCGCATTCCTGTGTCAGAGAAAAGCTATGAGTTGGAGGAAATGCTGGAAAATCAGTTGGTTATCGAAAATTCTCAGGTGCTTGACTCCGAATTTTATGGTGAAGAGATGGATACAGAGGCAGTTTCTGCAGACGTATCTGAACGGGAATCGTTACTGATTGTAGATGATAATCAAGAGATTGTAGACTATCTCCAGCATTATTTTGGCAAACAGTATGATATAGCGATCGCTTTCAACGGTAAGGCAGCACTGGAGTTGTTGGAAAAGGAGACGTTTGATTTGATTATTTCAGATGTGATGATGCCCGAATTAGATGGGATACAGCTATCTAAAAAGATCAAACAGAATATCACGACTTGCCACATACCTATTATACTGCTGACAGCAAAGAGTGGGACAGCACATCAAATTAAAGGACTAGAGGCTGGGGCGGATGATTATGTCGCTAAACCGTTCTCCATTGCTTTATTGGATGCTAAAGTACAGAGTATCCTTAAATCGAGGAAACGGCTAAAGGAGTATTTTTCCTCTTCCACAGAGATTGTTCCGGAGAATATCGCCTTTAATGCCTTGGATGAAGCCTTTCTGCGACAGGCCATCACGATTATAGAAAATCATATCGGTGATTCGGATTTTTCGGTGGATAAGTTCAGCCGGGAAATCGGGATGAGCAGATCCAACTTATACTTAAAACTTAAAGCTATCACGGGTGAATCGGCCACAGATTTTGTGAAACGTATCCGTTTTAATAAAGCCACTGAGCTCTTAGAGACCCGACAATACACCGTTGCGCAGGTAGCTTATATGTGTGGCTTCAACTCGCCTTCGTATTTTTCCACAGCATTCAAGCAATACTACGGCTGCATGCCTACGGAATACCTCGAAAGGAAGGAATCGGGGCTCAACTAAGCTAAAATATCAATTTTAGCCAATTCTAAAACATTATTAATCAAAATTGAAATTCTAGAAAATCGATCTAAGGTATATTCGCTGATGCATTGACACCAATTATGATTTGGATAATATGTTATGATGCGTGCGGAATGTAATGGAGGAGAGGGGTAACCTAAGTGATACACAGTGATACGTTAAATCGATGATGCAAAGAAGTAGTCTTTTAGTAGGGGTGATATTGGTGATTTGGTTTGTTATATCTTTCGTAACGAATATTATGGGCCCTTTGATGCCTATCGTTATCGAAACCTACAAATTGAGTCTGACCATGGCCGCTTTTTTGCCTTTTTCATTTTTCCTGGCCTATGGGATTATGTCCATTCCCGCTGGTATCATGACGGAAAGGCTGGGAGAGAAAAAAGCGATGCTCATTGCTTTTGCCCTTAACTTTATAGGTTCCATCGCTCTTGCCATATATCCTGTATATGGCGTTGCACTAGCTTCGTTATTTACGATCGGGATTGGTATGGCCATGTTGCAGGTCATTATAAACCCCCTGATGCGCGTGGCTGGTGGCGAAGAGCATTATGCTTTTTACTCGGTCTTGGCCCAGTTGATTTTTGGAGCGGGTTCTTTTGTAAGTCCTTTTGTATTCACGTATATGACACAGGGACTGGCACAACCCGTGCCGGACAACGGTTTGGTGCGGTTGTTGTCTTCCTTGATTAGTAATAATATGAACTGGACGGTGCTCTATTGGCTATTCAGTATAATCTTCGTTTTGGTATTCGTGCTGGTTGTTGTGATTAAGATCCCGAAAGTAGAACTGAAAGACGATGAGAAAGCGGGTGCGGGATCGGTTTATCTGAACTTACTGAAAGATCGAAAAGTTATTTTATTTTTTCTGGGTATTGTGGCCTATGTGGGCACCGAGCAAGCGATTGCCAACTGGATGTCACAGTTTTTAAAGCAATACCATGCTATAGATCCCACAACGCAAGGAGCAATAGCCATTGCTTGGTTTTGGGGATTAATGTCTGTGGGCTGTCTGCTGGGATTGGTACTCCTAAAACTTTTTGATTCCAAATGGGTGCTTAAAATGGCAGCTGTCCTGACGTTGATGATGATATCGTTTGCCTTATTTGGCAATAAAGAAATATCCTATTATGCCTTTATGATATGTGGGTTCACGATATCGGTGATGTTCTCCGTCATCTTTTCATTAGCCCTCAATTCGGTATCGCAGTACCACGGCTCTTTTTCAGGGATATTGTGCTCCGGGATTTTTGGAGGGGCGCTCCTGCCTTTGGTTGTCGGAGCCTTAGGCGATTGGATCGGTTTGCGCTATGCCATGACCATCCTTTACCTAACGGTCGGCTACATCTTCTTTTTGGCATACTATGCGCGGCCATTGATTTCCAATAAGACGATAAAGCTTCGTGAACTAAACAAAATCAAATTATAGAACCGATGAAATATTCCCTTTATATTTTTGTAGCCTTTATACTTCTTTCGTGCAGCAAAGAGGTACAGCTGGATACGTCTGGTGGCCCTGGCAAAACCGTGCCCACAAAGCCAAACAATGTGATTAATGCGGGGATTTTTGAACGGATCAATCTAGATTATCCGGGACTGGAAAAAGCCAAAGCGTTTTATGAAGCCGATATGCAGTATGATGCGGTTAATGCTATATTAACCTATTACAGGCTGCGGACAGGTATCATCAACCCGAATGTTTCGCTGATTAATGTCACCGCGACCGAGGACGATAAAATGAAGGCCGACTATGCATTGGATAACAACCGTTTTTTTGTAAATAATTATTATGAAGATCCAGTAAGCAAGCGCCCCTATTCGCTAACGAAAGATGGCGGAATAAATTGGTTATTTGAGCCGGCGAATGCGGATAATGAGTATCAAAAGCAGTTGCATAGACAGCAGTGGTTTGTGCCGCAGGCTAAAGTATATCGGGTGAGCAAAGATGAACGGTATATGCTATCCTGGATGAGTGTATATAAGGATTGGCTGACCAATAATCCCATGCCAGAGAGCGGTACGAATACCACGACTTGGTGGCAACTTCAGGTTGCAGCACGTGTGCTGGACCAGACACAGCTCTTCGATTATTATAAAAACTCTGTAAACTTTACGCCGGAGTGGTTTTCCGAATTTATGGTTCATTTTGCGGAGCATGCCGATTTTTTGATTAAATACCCTTATTCGGATGGAAATATCTTAATAACACAAGCGAGTGCTCTTGCTTTTGCAGGCGTATTATTTCCGGAATTCAAAAATGCCGCTTCATGGGTGGAAATCGGTTTTGGAATTCTTGGCACGGAAGTGCAAAAGCAATTCCTCGACGATGGTATGCACTATGAACTAGACTTCAGTTACCACATCAGTGCAATCGCGGATTTCTATGAAGTGAAGAAGCTGGCAGACGCCAACAAACATATTGTCGGAAATCTAGCAGCTGATTTCAACGAATATTTGCATAAAGCAGCGCAGGTGGTGATGCATTTCACGTATCCGAATTATTTCACGAACCCATCTAATGGTTATCTCGTACCGGGGTTTAACGATACGCGACAAAGTTCTTGGACGCGGTCGGTGCTCAATCGTAATTATACACGATATAATGAGATGTTCCCCGAGGATAATGAGCTGCTGTATATGGGAACTTACGGTCAGCGCGGTACAATGCCACCTACCGCGCCTCAGGTTTTTGCTACATCGGGATATTATGTTTTACGCAACGGTTGGGACAGGCTGTCTACCATGCTAATCCTGAGTAATAATTATTCAGAAAACTCCATGGCAGTATGGAGCCACAATCAGCCAGATAATGGCACGTTTGAACTTTATCACAAAGGGCGAAACTTTTTTCCTGATGCGGGTGTATATGCCTATACAAGTGATGGTGATAATACAGACCGGCTCTGGTATCGCCAGACGAAGGTGCATAATACGATGACATTGGACGGCAAGAACATTATCGAAGCAAAAGGCAAGTCGCTTGCGGTAGTTGCCAATGGACCTACCGAGGTAATTGCGACCGAAAATCAAGGTTATAGTAACTTAAAGCATCGCCGTTATGTTTTCTTTGTCGACAAAAAATTCTTTGTCTTAGTCGATGAAGGTACTGGTGCAGCTGCGGGAACGGTGAATTTGAATTTCAACTTGTGTGAAGGGAATAGTGAGGTCGTTGTCAATACTGCTCAAAATGGGGCGCATACTGAATTTGCAGATGGTAACAATATGGTGATGCGGACCTTTGGAAACGGCAGCCTGTCGACCGTGCCTTTTGATGGCAAGGTTTCCTATACCCCTGGTGTCGAATTTAATCGTAAGGCATATGTCGTCAATATGACGAAAGGTGCCGGACAAACCGTACGTTATATTACGGTACTGTATCCGAGTGCTCAGGCGGGTAATGTGCAGATCGATGCGACTTTCACCCAACCTTTCCGTGATTCGGGCATCGATCTGGAGGTGGTCGTAGACGGTGTAACCTATAATCTTAATTGTAATCTATAACATATTTATTTATGGACTCTATACATATAAAATCGAAGTTAAAAAAATACCTGTCATGGGGATTGATACTGCTGTTTGTCACAGCCGCCTGTAAGAAAACGGAAGTTATTGACAGTACAGACTTTACCTTATACTATACAGGTATGACGGATATCGGTCCGTCTATGACCGGTGTAATTAGTTCGCCTTCGTACATGGGTTTGCAGCCGAGTGACTTTGAAATCGTTAGCGTCACGCTGAATGGTGAGAACTACTCGGGGGGTGGCTTTGCAATTGATCCGGCAAAAGGAGAAATCAGCATACGCGAAACATCAGGTATGCCAGTAGGATTGTACAAGCTGACCATTAGCTGTTACACGGGTGGTACGCGGCATGAATTCAAGGACATCGTCGAAGTCAATATGATGAAGCCGGTACCGGATGGTATCACGGTGGTGCCGAATAAACTCACCGCGGATTATGGCGATGTGATCGATGCAGTCAGCGAGGTTGAGCTGCCTACAGCACAGGTAACGACAGACGGTGGACACGTATCTATCCGCAAATATGAGATCGCACAGAGTGATTTCTCCAAGTATTTCAAGATATCCAACACCGGCGTTATCTCCATCGTACGCGGAGATGACACCCTCTTGCCCGGAAAATATGTGCTTTCCCTCAAGTTGACAACAGGCGCATCGGGTGAGGACGAAGGTATATTTGAAAATGCGATCGAAATAAATATTACGTCGAAACCTTTGGCGTTGACCTATAGCCCTTCATCGGGTAAGATCGAAGAGGAATCAGTATTAAGTGGTAAAACCACCTATACCAGTAATGCACCAGTCCTCAAAGGATCGCTGGACGATGTGCTGTACGCGATAAAAAGTGTCACTCCGGCAACAGATAAAATAAAGATTGATCCGCAAACTGGGGTTCTCTTCGTAGAAGAAAATCACGGACTTTTAGCCGGAGAGGAATACCAGGTGTCCGTGCATGTGAAAAATGTTTACGCACCGGAAGGCGTAGATTTCACCAATGTCTTTCTATTGCAAGTAGTAGAATTTATCGAACCCATACAGGATTTTACTTACCCGAATGTGCAGGCCATACAGGCGGTATCGTTTGACAATAGCCCGGATGACGCATTTAAAGGGGATGAAGTACGTTTCGATTTTGTCGACTTGCCGACAGCATTGCAGGGAAATGTTGCAATCGATCTTCAAGGAAATGTTAGTGCCGACAAAGGAAATACTATTCCTATCGGTAGCTATACTGTCAAAGTAAAGGCTACTAACCCGAAGAGTGATGAGTCCAGTCCGACTGTAGCTTCTTTTATGCTAACTGTCAGTGCTAATCCGAATTATTTCACTTATGTGCGATATGGCAATAATCTTGGTTTGGCACCTGTTCAGAACTATGCCAATCAATTTCGCATAGCTGTAGGTACAGCAGTTACAGGTTTTGGTACTCCTAAACCTGTTGCGGATGCGACAGTGCCGTTGGTTTATGAAATTCAGCGTACATATCAATCGGGTGGATCAAGTATAAATTCTTCGACTGGAGAAATTACATTGGGTAACCAGCCTGTAGCCATGCAATCCGGAATTATCATGGTCACGGCGACTGCTGGCAAGGGCACACCGTCTGAAGTTTCGGTTCAGACCCCTGTCTTTTTTCATAATTCGGAACCATCGCCAGCTGTCACAGGAGGAGAAACTCCATTAGTAGAATATTCTCCTTTTGTTTTTCAGGTAAACCCCAATTCGGGAGGACGTTCGGCTATTCCCACGATTACTAGAGTGAGTGATGTCTCTAAATTTACGATGGACTATAGGCGTTCTTTCAATTATTTTAATTTCTTTGGGAATCAAATAAATGGGACGCCAGAAACAACTAATCCCGATTCGTTTTTGCATAGTCTTTGGGATAAATATGCTGATTCTAAAGGAGTCAATCCGAACTATGGAGCTAAAGCTCCGGTTTCTTACTATGGAAATGTTGGTGCTCTTAATCTGGCATTGGCTTATGTAGATCCGACTACATTCCAAGTCGTGGTCAATCCTAATAGGTGGACGTATAATGGAGAACCGGCAAATGGAGCTATGACTGGACAGATTACCATAGATACTAACGGGAAAGAGCCAGATAGTGCAACAGGTAGGATATTCCCTATTGTTTTATGGTTTGACACAAAATTTTAAAAAGAACAGACATGTACAAAATGATAAAAAAGATAAGGATAGATAAGGGTATCATCATGTTCGTCTTGGCATTGATGTGTTCTGTAAACTTATATGCGCAACGGGTAACGATAAATGGAACGGTACTGAGCGAATCGGATGTTCCATTAAAGGGCGCTTCTGTATCTGTTGTCGGACAACCGAGTAGTACGACAACAGATGAGAGTGGAAAATTTGCCTTGCGCATTAATCAAGGACAGACATTGCAGATCAGTTATTTGGGGTATGTGGCACAAACCCTCCGGGTAAGTGGACAGAATAGTCTGGTAATCCGGTTGCAGCCCGAGGCTTCTGCTTTGGAAGAGGTAGTGGTCGTTGGTTATGGCTCGACTAAGCGGGGAGACTTAACAGGTGCTATCGCTTCCGTAAGTGGCAAGGAAGTCGAAGGCATTAAGTCTAGTTCGGTATTGGAAGCTTTGGGAGGAAAGGTAGCCGGTGTACAGATCACACAATTTGATGGCGAACCTGGTTCGGGCTTCACAGTCAATATCCGTGGTGTAGGTACCTTGACTGGAGACAGTTCTCCGCTATATATTGTAGATGGTTTTGAGGTGAGTAGCCTGGACTTTCTTTCCAATACGGATATTGAAACCATTGATGTGCTCAAAGATGCATCGGCTTCGGCAATATATGGTGCCCGTGCAGCCAATGGAGTGGTACTGATCACAACCAAGTCGGGTAAGATCGGTCGTCCTCGGCTAACGTATACAGGATCGAGTACCCACCGGGAGATTTATAAGGAGATGGATTTGTTGAGCCCCTATGAGTTTGTGAAACTACAGGCAGATGTGAATAGTGCTTATGCAAATACATACTACAGGGCGGGAGATGACGAAGATGGGGTTCCTTATCGCTACCAAACAGCCGAAGATTATAGAGATGTATCGGGAATAAACTGGCAAGCGGAAACCTTTCGTCCGACCTGGTCGATGGATCACAATGTAACAGTCAATGGGGGAGTGGAAGCGACAAAATACAATTTTTCTTTTAACCGGTATAACGAAGATGGTATCTTTAGTAATAGTGGCTTTGATCGAACAACGGCCAATATGCGGATCAATCAGAAATTGACCAACAACATCACCTTGGACGCTAGGGTAAGTTATGCGAATGTCATGCGATCAGGGGTAGGTACTACGGCAGATAACGGACGGTTTAATATGCTGGGACAGATTTTCAGTGCTCGTCCAACCGGTGGATTACGTGTGGATGACTATACCCTATTGAACACAGCCATTGATCCTGAAATGTTAGAAGATGGCCAAAGTTTGGCACAGGTCAATCCGGTCTTGCAAACCCAGTCAGTAACGAATGAAAGGGGGCAGGAACAATGGGTTGCCAACATGTCCGTCAACTGGGAAATTATCAAAGGACTAACCTTCCGCTCTGCCGGGACCTATAATACTACCAACAGACGAAATGATCTGTTTTATAAAAAGGATTCGAAGGAAGCTTATAGGAATGGACAAAAACCATACGGACAGACACAGATGGGGAAGGATGTGCGATGGGTTAATTACAACAACCTGACCTGGAAAAAGAAAATAGACAGTAAAAACCAATATGACGTCATGATTGGACAGGAAGCTTCTTACCGTAGCTCGGAATATCTGTTGGGACAGTCGATGGATTTTCCATTCGACAATCTAGGAAATGACAACCTGGGCGTCGGTGCTACGCCAAGTATTGTCACATCGGATTTTTTCGATAAAAAGCTTCTATCGTTTTTTGCGCGGGCTAATTATAACTACGACAGTAGATACTTATTGACGGCTACCGTGCGTGCTGATGGTTCTACCGTGTTTTCTAGCAAAAATAAATGGGGATATTTCCCTTCTTTTGCAGCAGCTTGGCGTATTTCAGAGGAGAGTTTCCTGAAAGATATCCGGGCGCTATCTGACCTAAAGGTTCGGGCAGGATGGGGTGTTGTCGGAAACGACCGCATATCTAACTTCCTTTCGCTAGACCTTTACGAGTTGAGCAAATATGGTATCGGAACGACCACATATACCGTGTTGACACCGAAACAGCTCAAAAATGAAAATCTGAAATGGGAAGGTTCTTCAACAATCAATTTAGGGCTGGATTGGGGCTTTTTCAACAATCGCCTGAGCATGATTACGGACTTTTTTATAAAAGATACAAAAGATCTGCTATTGGCGCAGGCATTAGCTGAAGTAACAGGTTTCCCGTCCCAATACCAGAATATTGGAAAGATCCGGAATAAAGGGATAGAATTGAGCATTACGGGTAAACCTATTCAAAAGCGGAATTTCTCCTGGGAGTCGACTTTTAATATTTCCTTTATCCGAAATGAACTGGTGTCTCTACAATCGGGTGTGAATGCGATGTACAGGCGTTCAGGCTTTGACTCAAATGTCACCGAGAACGATTATGCTGCTATTGTAGGCCAATCATTGGGGCTCATCTATGGCTATGAATTTGATGGAATCTACCAATATAGCGATTTCAATACGACTCCCGAGGGTACGTTGGTGCTGAAAGAAGGTGTTACAAACAACACACGTTTCTCCAGTGTTGAGCCAGGAATGGTAAAATATCAAGACCAAAACGGAGACGGCATCATTACGACAGACGACCGTACGATTATCGGTAATGCTATCCCCAAGTGGTTTGGTGGATTTACCAATACCTTTAATTACAAGGGTATTGATTTGGGTGTCTTTGTGCAATTTAATTATGGCAATGACGTGTTCAACGCGACGCGGATGTATGCGACACAATCTCGATCAGGACGTCGGAATATGTTGGCAGAGGTGGCGGATCGCTGGACGCCTACCCATGCTTCCAGTAAAGTTCCTTCTACTAACGGGTATGTGACCAACGATATTTATTCCCGCTATGTGGAAGATGGTTCTTTTTTACGGTTGAAGAATGTAGCCTTAGGCTATACCTTGCCGACTACATGGACAAAAAAGGCCTATGTATCCGGAGCTCGTTTGTTTGCTTCGGCACAAAATCTGGTGACCTTTGCGGGATACAGCGGCTTTGATCCGGAGGTAAGTAGCTTTGCGAGCAATCCGATGACTCCGGGAGTAGACTGGGGAGCATATCCTCGGAGTAAAGTCTTCACCTTTGGATTGGAATTTCAGTTTTAATTAAAAACAAAGAAGAAATGAAAAGAATAATTTATTATATCCTGACACCAGTTGTGTTTTTGATGCATGTGGCTTGTTCAGATTATTTACTAGAAGAATCAAGGACAGAAATAGACAAGAGTACGTATATGTTAAATGCTGCCGAGGCAGAGAATGTCCTGTTGGGTGTCTATCGGAATATGGTTACGGATGCGATGTATGGCTATCACCTTTCTATTCTCTTTACGTTGGGTACAGACCTTGCCCAGGTGGAAGGTAGTACGAATGAAAACTTCCGTATTATACCGACAAACTCGTTTTCAGCCAATCAGGCGGAGGTAAAGGCGACTTGGGGAATGTTATACAACTCTATTTATAATGCGAATGATTTTATTGAAAGTATTCAAGAGAAGATGGTGAACTATTCGCAGACAGACCAAGAATTGGCGACGATCTATATGGCTGAAGCGAGAGGTCTCCGTGCCTTATATTACTTTGAATTATTGCAACGTTTTGGGCATATCGCTTTGATTACCAATACGAGCATGTCGTATCAGCAACCCTCTACCTTTGTTCAAGAAGATCCGATCAAGGTATATGAGTTTATCGAGCAGGATTTGCAGTACGCCGTTGAAAATCTTCCCTATGCGGTAGATGACACATACAGAAGCAATAACAGTTACCGTTTCTCCCGTGGTTCGGCTTTGGGATTATTGGCCAAGGTATATGCTACATGGGCAGGCAGTCCTGTAAAGGATGCAACGAAGTGGGAGATGGCAGCCAAAACGGCACAGGTATTGGTCGAATCCAATAAACACAGTTTGTTACCTAACTATGAGCAACTTTGGAAAAATGCAGGTGCAGGTGTATGGGATCCACAGGAAAGCTTGATTGAGGTTTCATTTTATTCACCTACAGCGACCCTCGGATCTGATCCCGTAGGTCGTATAGGGAAATGGAATGGCGTATGGACTTCAGCTATCGCTGGAGTACGTGGACGTAATGCAGGAAACGTAAAGGTGGTCCATACTTTTGCGCTGGATTGGCGTACCTATCCGGGGGATCTGCGGAGGGATATTTCGATTGCGAACTATCGGTATAATGATGATAAAGTGCTTTGGGCGAAAACAGGAACGGATACAGATCAGTTAGCCGAAGAAAATGATGCTGATCCTACAAAAAAGCAAGCACAGAAACAAAACTATACACCCGGAAAATGGGATACGGAGAAATATGTTCCGCAGAGCAATAGCCTGATTAATAATGATAAATCCAATGTCAACTGGTATGTATTGCGTTATGCCGATGTATTGTTGCTATATGCTGAAGCCTTGAATGAATGGAAGCAAGGACCGACAGATGATGCATATACGGCGATCAATATGGTGCGTAGACGCGGTTATGGCCTACCTGTAGCTACTGCTAGCGGTTTGGCGGATTTATCAGGTTTGGATGTTACCAGCTTTCAGGAAGCTGTTCATCAGGAACGTGCTTTTGAATTGGCTTTTGAAGGACACAGAAAGCTTGACCTGATCCGTTGGGGTGTCTATTACGAAACGGTAAAGGCGACCGCACAAGCATTAGGATTGTGGTGGTCTTCTGCCGGTTCTCCGAACTATGCCGTAGCAACGCCTGGTTATACCACGAAAGGTAAGCATGAGTTGTTTCCTATTCCGCAACAGGAGATGGATTTAATGACACAGTTTGATCAAAATCCACTTTGGCGATAAGGGTATTGTTGCTGTAATAGTGTAAATAAGCTATTTATCAACTCTTCAAGGGCTTCAAAATCCTTGAAGAGTTTTTAACAATTCTGCTGCTTTCTCTAACCCATACTCCATGAAGAATAAAATCAAAAATCATCAGTTGGCAATTTGTTTACTATTGGCGATGGCTTGTTGTGATAAGAAAGAGATGGCTAGCAAAACAACCGATAAAAAAACGGATACAGTGGTGGTATCTTAACAGACAATGTTATTACCCGTGTTGCCTATCACGATAATATTCGTATTATTAAACTAGATTAAGCCATTATTTTATCAAAACCACCCCTTTTTGTGATCACTTTTTGGCTTTCGTAACATCCTTGTTTGTAAAAAGGTAGTCCATTTTTCAAAAGGGTATATACCTTTTTGAAAAATGTGATCACTTATTCGGAATAAGGTATACCTTTTTTGCAAACAAGTACATCCTTGTTTCGATCCGGTAATCACTTATTCGAAAAAAGGATGTACAAATTTAGAACAAGATTTCACAGTTTAGACAAAGGTGTCACCTATTTCAATTAAGGTATCACCGAGTTGTAAAAAGTAATACCTTCTTTTAAAAAAGGATGTATAAGTTTAGCGCTAGGGATCACAAGTTTTGATTAAGGTGTTACCTTTTTGTAACAAGGATTACCTTTTTCATGAAAAGGTTAGTCCTGATTCGGAAAAAGTGATCACAAAAAGCGACGAATATGCAGTTTATTCGCCTGATTTCTACTTTTCTTAAATAATATATTGACTTTCAGTGATGTTTATTCCCATAGTCCTACAAAGAGACAAGCTAGGGGAGAAAAGGAAATATCTATCCCGGAAATATAGTTTATAGGTTAAAGAATGTAAAATTTCTGTCGCTTATGCAAAAAAGATAAATCTATAATTTATTTTAGAACAATAAATCTTTGAGCAGGATTTTATCTATCTAGGTGCTTGTTTATGAAAGTCATACTTCTTTCTTTTTTATTCTTTATCGTTCAAATCACTTCTGCTCAAAATAATGCGGAAATAAAAGGCACGATTGTCAACGCAGTGGGTACTCCACTGGAAAAAGCTACAGTTTCGGTCATATCGGCTGAGGACTCCATCGTAGTTTCCTATTCGTTGTCGAATGCAAAGGGGCAGTTTGACTTGGTACGCCTGCCGACGAAAAAGGATCTTATACTTTTCATTTCGCATATCAGCAGTTCTCCTTATGAGAGAAAGATGAACCTCCAGCCAAATGAACAGATGGATTTGGGGAATATCGAAATGGGAGCATTGAGCCTGGATGAGGTGGTAATTTCGCGTATGGCACCCATTCGTTTGAATGGAGATACTTTGGAATACAAGGCTGATTATTTCAAGACTAGACCTAATGCAACGGTCGAGGAGTTGCTACAATTGTTGCCTGGGCTGCAAGTCAATGTAGATGGGACCATATTCTATCAAGGAAGGCAGGTCTCGGGTATTCGTGTGAACAATAAAGACTTTTTTGCCGACGACCTGACGATAGCGACGAAAAATCTTGATGCCTCATTGGTCGATGTCGTGCAGGTGATCAAAGATAGGGGAGATAGTCAGCTGGAGGTATTGGATGATACGGAGCTCCCCATCATACTCAATTTGAAGACCAAAAAGGATTTTCTCAAAGCAAATTTCGGTAAATTTTACGGTAGTGGAGGTACCCGGGACCGCTATGAAACAGGTGCATTGATTAATACCTTTCGTGATACCCTGCAGATAAGTTTTATAGGTTACGCTAATAATCTCAGTAGAAAAGGGTTTGATTATAGTGAGTTGTCCCAATATGGGGGCTTAGGTAGAGCCGAAAATAACAACTCTTCTTATATGTACTACGGGGGAATACAAAATCATATTTCTACGGGAATCAATGTAAACTATGATATTCAGAAAAAGCTCAAAACAAATTTGATGTATAATTTTGAACAACAGAATGATTATACGGACAATCGGCGTATCACGAATAGCTATTATGGCGAGGTGGTCGAAAATGGACAGCATTTGTCTAAATATGACTATCGTAGGAATACACATACCATTCGGGTTTTTGCACGTTTTGTGCCTGATACGACTTTTCGGATATCCCTGGATATACGTGCCAACTTCGTGACCGGAAATAATGAAGGAAAGAATGAAACTAATAGAAACCGAGGTGATCTGGTATATGTACAAGAAGGGTACTCGAGCAGCACTGTCGTCTCGTCCACTCCTCGGTATAATCATACTTTTATGATGGAGAAAAAGTTGAACCCGAAGCTGATTATGCAGGTGAATCAAAATCTACGCTCCTCCTCTTCATCCCGTGATGAGCTGTCGGATTCCTACAATAGATTTTATCTCTTTCAGGATAGCACAGTTGATGAATCCGTGCGTAGAGGGATTGATGGAAAGAGCTTCAATGTAGATAATCGAATTAGCCTCGAAATGAAGCATTATAAAAATTTCTTCTCTGAATATTATGCGAAGTACAATTGGTCCACAAACTATGAAGTCAACGATATAGTGCGGAGGGTTAACTCGGACGAATTTATAAATCGGAATGATATAGCGAACAATAGGAAGCTAGAAGAAGGCCATTTTTATGCGGGGGTAAAGATTAAAGCGACGATTTTTAAAAAATTGAAAGCTGAGGTGGGGACATCTTATCTCGATCTGTTGCGCAACTATTATTTCTATGGCAAGCTGGACGATGCATCGTATCGGGACAAGTATTTCCTTTCTTTTGTCGTCCTATCGTATGATAAACTTAATTTACAGTTCCAACAGCGCGCCGAATCGCCTAATATCTATTATTTCCAGACAGTGAATACGGGCGACTTCTATCCGACGAACAGAATATTGATTAGTCCCTATTTTGATAATGAATTATCCAATCAATATTCGATCCGGTACCATACCACGTTGAAACGGTCGAAGGTTAATATCAACTTTTCTTTTAGCTATACGCAACTAAGTAATTCCGTCGGCAATGCGATGGAATATGATGTGGAGAACTCGTATTCGACCAGTCAGAATTATCAGGCCGGCGGCGTAGATAATTATTATTTCTACGGTTCGGCCAGTAAAGTGTTTTTGCAAAAGAAGGATTGGAAGCTGAATTGGACAACGAATGGCTACGGGGGCTCGTACCCACGCATGAGTACGGTTAATGGTCAGGAGAACAAATCGACGAGTAATTATGGAGGACTAAGGAATACGATTTCCTTTTCGTATAAAAGTAAAGTTACGTTTAGTCCATCCTATAATTTAAATATTGATGTGTTACGGAATACCGTTCAGAATGACTTTTTCCGAGATGTGTCACGTGTAAATCATGAAGTGGGTGGTTCGTTGTTGTTAAATGACATGTATAAGTTTCGAATGGAAGCTTCGTATATGTTACGCAATCAGACCTTTAATTTGAATAATGACCGGGAAAACAGGTATCTGATCAACGCTTCCTTGTACTATCCTGTACTTAAAAAAGGAGAGTTGAAGTTTACGGCTTTTGACATACTCAATCAGAATCAGAATATGTATATCTATGGAAATGGTAATAGCAATACCTTTTCGAACAACCTAACTTTGCGGCAATACTTTATGGTAGGTATGGTATATAAATTTTTGACGACGGATAAGAAATAAATTGATAAGGACAAGTGGACACTTATGCCAGCGACTAGTGGTCACAAGCAGTCCTACTTGTTCGTTAAAATTACTGTTTAACTCAAAAATATCTTTTCCAACTCAAGCGGAGGTATATATGTTCCGTCTTTATACACCCGCATGTTCCCACCCGAAATCTCGTCAATCAAAAGAAGTTGGTTAGTAGTCTTGTCATAACCAAATTCCAATTTGATATCGTACAGCTCTAGCCCCTTTTTTGCCAGTTCTTCTTTTACGATGTCACAGATTTGTCGGGTCAGCTGTTTGAGTTCTTGGTACAATTCTTTGGAAAGAATACCCAATTGAGCAAGAGCATCGTCTGAGATGACAGGGTCTCCCCGTTCATCATCTTTAATAGTGACTTCCACAAAACGATCCAGGTCCTGACCTTCGGTACAATAAGCAGCATAGCGTCTGTAAAAACTGCCGACAGCTTTGTAGCGACAAATGACTTCCAAACCTTTACCCAGTACCTGCGCCTCTTTAACTGTCATGGATACGTCGTCAAGATCCGCAGCGATAAAATGAGTAGGAATATTTCGGTTATTTAGTAGTTCATAAAAGTATTTGGTCATTTTCAATCCTGATTTTCCGGCACCTTCAATCGTCAAACCTACGGTATTCGCTCCTGGATCAAATACACCATTTTCGCCGGTGACATCATCTTTGAATTTTAAGAGGACCTGATTGTTGTCCAGTTTGTAGACATCTTTTGTCTTACCTTGATAGATCAATTGCATAGTCGTGAAATTAAGAGCCGCAAATTAGCAAAAATAAAATTTACTATTCTTAAAAAAGCATAACTTTGATCATGCTGTATTTAGTCCCTACCCCTATTGGCAATTTGGAGGATATGACGTTTCGTGCTATCCGGATATTGAAGGAATCGGATCTTATTTTGGCTGAGGACACGCGCACGAGTGCACCTTTGCTGAAGCATTTTGGCATAGAAAAGAAAGTGTTTGCCCATCATCAGCACAATGAACATAAGGCGGTAGCGGAGATTATCAGATTTCTGAAGGAAGGACAACAAATAGCCTTGATTTCAGATGCCGGCACGCCAGCTATTTCGGATCCTGGTTTTCTGTTGGTTCGTGAAGCTATTAAAGAGGGGGTTACCGTACAATGTCTGCCGGGTGCCACAGCATTTGTCCCCGCGTTGGTCAATTCGGGGTTGCCAAATGACCGATTCTGTTTTGAAGGATTTCTGCCCGTTAAAAAAGGTCGGCAAACACGGCTAAAATTACTGGCTGAGGAAAAGCGGACGATGATTTTCTACGAATCACCACACCGAGTCCTTAAGACGATCGACGAGTTTATCCAGTATTTTGGATCGGAAAGGCAAGCTTCCATATCACGGGAGCTGAGCAAATTGTATGAGGAAAATGTACGAGGCACATTGCTCGAGTTGAAACAGCATTTTGAGAATCATGCTATTAAGGGTGAGTTTGTCTTTTGTGTGGCTGGATTAGAATAGTTAACTTTACGGGTACGATTTAATGCAAAATGGACATGGATAAATTCATACAGGACGGACAGGATCCTAAGGTTGTTGAAAAAATATATAAAAAAATCAACGATATGCTGACCCATGGGGAGGCAATCAATTATATAGCGATACAGAAGAAGCCTGCCGTGACCTTATTGCCGGACAGTATCACCATTAGTAATAAGCGTATTTTTCTTTGTGAATTTACCAAATTAGGCTTGGCGACAAATTTTGAAATTTTCTCTTGGACAGATATTAAGGATATTGCCTTTAAAGAGGAGATATTTGGCTCAAAGGTGACCGTTATACCTTTTACGGGAGAAAACCTGAGCATTGATTATATCCCAAAAGTGCAAGCCCGAAAACTGTATCAACTTATCAAAGAGGCTCTTGAGAATGGTAAGAACATCGCTGTTGAAGAAGAGAAAATAATTCCTGTCGTGCCTCCTGTAGCTACTCCGAAAGCAGAAACGAAAGTTCCGTCTATCAATGACATGTATAAGCAATGGGCTGGAGATAAAGCGGAGTCGGAAACGGTACCGAAACCAACCTCCTACAATGAATCGAGTGTTGAAGAGGGAGTGCTGCCTTTCAAGGATGCGATAGCAGTTGATGTAAATGTTTCAGAAGCAATGATTTCCGATCTGAAATCCTCTGATCAGCCTACGCAGGCTAGTATACCATCGGTAAATCAGTCACAGGGGGAAGATGATGATGAGCTGACATTGAAACTCAAAAAACTGAAAAGTCTCTACGACAAACAATTGATTACGAGGACAGAATACGAAAGTAAAAAAACGGAACTCCTTTCTCAACTATAAGCACGTGAAAAAGAATTATTTATTGGCTCTTTTGAGTGCTTTTATACTTTGGTTAGCCTGGCCGCCCATACCTTATAGTAGTCTCCTCTTGCTAGTAGGCTTTGTTCCCCTTTTAGTAGCTGTAGAACATGTTATCCGTGATGCTTACACCAAGAAGGGACAGAAGATATTTGGCTTGGCTTTCTTGACTGGTGTGGTGTGGAATACGGCTTCAATCTATTGGGTATTTCATGCGATGCATGCTTACCTACCGACTGTAGTGTCTTTGTTGATCGCCTTGATACCTTTTTGTCTGGCTCCTTTGATGATGGCCACAGCCTTTAGGTTGTATTATCAGCTACGAAAAGGGAAATCAATAGGATGGAGTTTCGTGGGCTTGGTCTCGTTTTGGATAGGGTATGAATATGTACACCAATCGTGGGACCTGGCTTTCCCTTGGATGACATTGGGCAATGGTTTTGCCAATTTCCATGAGATTGTACAATGGTATAGTATCACGGGGGTGTATGGAGGAACGATTTGGATTTGGTTGGTCAATATCCTCGTTTTTTTGTTTTATTGGCAAAAGTCGCACACGGCGAATGCAATACCTTACAATAGGTTAGTCATCGGTATAATAGCTGCGGTTGGTATTCCCATAGCGGTATCGTTGGTTCAGTATACTACCTATGAGGAGCATGTCAATCCATCGGATGTGGTCGTTGTGCAGCCGAATGTCGATCCCTATGGGAAGTTTGGCTCTATTTCACCGGAGGAGCAATTGCAACGGCTCATGGAGCTTTCGGAAAAGGTCGCTCGGCCGAATACGGAGTTTTTTGTTTGGCCGGAGACTGCTATTTCTGCGCGCGGAGGGATCAATGAAGAGGAGTTTCGAACGCACCCCATGTATCAATCGATTTTGGCCTTTTTGAGTAATTACCATAATGGAAATGTGCTATCGGGTATAGAGAGCTATATGCTGTTTCCAGAGCAGCAAACACGTACGGCACGACCTTTCGGTGACCAATATGTTGATAGTTATAATGCCGCTGTACTCATCGATGGTTCGAGCAAACTCCAGTTTTATCATAAGTCGAAGCTCGTACCAGGTGTCGAACAGATGCCTTTTGGAAGTGTGTTGGAGTTTATGAAACCACTCTTTAAACATTTTGGTGGGACGACTGGTGGCTATGGACGGGATACAGAGCCATCCGTCTTCTATGCGCAGAGTGGTATAGGTGCTGCGCCAGTAATCTGTTATGAGTCCATTTGGGGGAATTATGTACGCGAGTATGTACAAAAGGGAGCGCAGTTTATTGCTGTCGTTACCAATGATGGATGGTGGCAAAATACCTCGGGAAAGGATCAACATCTGGACTATGCTAGACTACGCGCTATAGAGAACCGTCGTTGGGTCGTCCGTTCGGCTAACACGGGTATATCGGGATTTATCAATCAACGTGGTGATATCGTTCAACGGACGGAGTGGTGGGTGCCCGCTGCTCTTCATCAAGAAATCAATCTGAATGAAGCGTTGACGGTTTATACCCGCGCAGGGGATGTTGTGGTGTATTTGGCACTGCTCGGGGCATTGTGGTCTCTCTTCGCTTTGTTACAAAGAAAATCGAAATAATTAAAATACTTTATAGCCAATATACCTAATTTTGTGCCATGCATATATATTTAGACAATGCCGCGACCACTCCCTTGGATCCGGAAGTCATTGACGTTATGGTAGAAGCCATGAAGAATGACTTTGGCAATCCTTCTTCTATACATGCGCATGGCCGCCGTGTGAAGACTATTGTGGAAAAAGCACGCAAGACCATTGCCCAGCTTTTGCATGCTTCTCCGGCAGAGATTTTTTTTACGTCGGGTGGAACAGAGGCTGATAATATGGCTATTGTACGTTCTGTCGAGGATTTTGGAATCTCTGATGTGATTACGTCATCTGTAGAACACCATGCCGTATTGCATACTTTGGAAGAATTAGAAAGAACGGGAAAAATTGTGCTTCATTTGGTTCGGCTGGATGAAGAAGGGAATGTGGATTACGATCACTTGGAAGAATTGCTGGCGAGTCATCCAAAATCGTTGGTGTCTTTAATGCATGCCAACAATGAGCTGGGTAACTTGACCGACATTATGCGGGTATCGAAGCTTTGCCAACAATATCAGGCTATATTCCACTCAGATACGGTACAGACTATGGGTCATTATCCACATGATTTATCGAAGTTGCATATTGATTTTATTACCGGTGCGGGACATAAATTTCATGGTCCAAAAGGGGTAGGGTTTTTGTATATCAATTCCAAAAATAAGATCAAACCTTTGATCTATGGTGGAGCTCAAGAGCGCAATATGCGTGGAGGAACGGAGAATGTGTATGGAATTGTGGGAATAGCGAAGGCATTGGATATCGCTTATCACAACATGGATAAACACCAAAGTTACATACAGGGTCTGAAGGATTATATGATTCAGCAACTTAGAAATACTATTCCAGATATTCGTTTTAATGGAAATATGGAAGCAGAGAAATCGTTGTACACGGTATTGAACGTGTCTCTGCCTTGTACGGATATGGATGATATGCTTTTGTTTAATCTGGATATAGCGGGCATATCCGCTTCGGGAGGTAGTGCCTGCAGCTCGGGGTCAAACATTGGATCGCATGTTCTTCAGGCGATACAGGCCAATAGTAATAGGCCATCAATCCGGTTTTCGTTCAGTAAGAACAATACGAAGCATGAGATCGATATCGTTGTTGCGAAACTTAAAGAAATCTGCGGAAAAAATAGCTAGGCTATATTCGTTTTAAAGTACGAATTTCTTGTTGTAAATGTTCGATGCGATCTAAAAGACGTAGAACGACTTCTATGCCTTGCATATTGAGCTCCAGATCATAGTGCCAATTGGAAAACTTCTCGATCAGTGGAAGCTGTTCCTCATCGATGCAATCTTGTTCTTCTTGGGCAACAATTTCAATTAGGCCATAGTGATGGAGCTCGTATATAAATGTTTTTTCAAGCTTATGGGCTTGACATATATCGACGATTTTGAATAATGTTCGTTCCATAGCTTTTATTTACTTAAATCTGCTAATTGTTGAATAAGTTTCTTTTGCTCCTCACTTAGGCTTGTAGGGAGCTTCACGTGAACCTCGGCATAGAAATCTCCGAAGCTGTCTTCCTTTTTGTAAACAGGAAACCCTTTTCCCCGAAGTCTGATCTTGGTTCCGTTTTGTGTACTGGGTTTTATTTTTACCTTTATCTTCCCCGATAAGGTGTCCACAATAGTTTCCCCACCCAAAAGAGCAGTATACAGATCGATGTCCACCTTTGAATGGAGATCATTTCCTTTGCGCTGAAAACGAGGATCACCTTTCACAAGGAAAGTGATGTACAAATCACCTTTGGGACCACCATTTACACCTTCGGCTCCTTGTCCTTTTAGCCTGATTTTTTGGCCATCTTCCACGCCTGCTGGAATCGTAATACGGATGTTTTTACCATTCACTGTAAAAGTCTGTTGATGGGTCATAGCAGCTTGAGCTAATGTCAATTCAACCTCGGCTTGATAGTCCTGACCGCGATAAGAATTTCTCCGACCACTCCCAAAACGTGAACCAAACATTTGCTCAAAAAAATCGGAGTATTCACCAGTATCGTAGTTGCCGCTGTAGTTGAAGTCAAAACCTTCGAAGGGGCTTTGACTACGACTACCATCACCGCTACCGGACTGTTGGCGATACTGCTGTTGCGCACGTTCGTACTCTTCACCATGTCTCCAGTTTTCACCATATTGATCGTATTTTTTTCTTTTCTCGGTATCGGTCAATACTTCGTTGGCCTCATTCAACTCTTGGAATTTCTTTTTCGCTTCCTCATCATTTGGATTTAGATCCGGATGATATTTACGGGCCAGCTTGCGGTATGCCTTCTTAATATCATCCTGACTGGCTGACTTGTCAAGCCCCAACACCTTATAATAGTCTAAAAAAGCCATATGTGTAATTGTAGTTCCTGTTAATTTACGGAATAATAGTATAACAAAGTAAGTGCCTTTTTAGTTTTTTAACAAGATATGCTCGATAAAAACAAAATATTTAAAAATTCTCTTTAATTAGTTAGGATAACGAACTATATTTGTGATAGCAATAATGCTACAAAACAACTTAGTATTTATTAAAATGGCAAAATCAGTTTTTTATCATGCAGGTTGTCCTGTCTGTGTAAGTGCAGAGCACGACATCATTGACCTTGTTGGGTCGGACAATGTAGAAGTGGTTCACCTTGGTGAAGTGCGCAGTAGAATTGACGAAGCGGAAGAAGCAGGTGTAAAATCTGTCCCTGCTTTGGTCACACCAAATGGAAATGTTTTGCACATTAATTTTGGAGCTTCGATGGTAGAGGTAAAAGGTTAAAAAATTGCCTCATATCGTTAGGATTTACTAACTTTATGGGGCATTTATTGTGAACAATTATAAAAACAAATAGATGCAGGTAGCAGTCTGGGACACCTATGTAACAAAAAAAGACGGAACAACAATGCACTTTGACATTATTGTTCCTGAAGAGATAAGAGATACAGCCGTGATTTATAATTATGGTAAGGAATATCTTAAAACCAAAGACCAATCAGGTCAACTGTTGACTTCAAAAGAATGTCGGTTTTGTCATGTTGAAACGCTTAAACCGGAGTGGGAAGTCAAAATCAGGCAACAAGGATACTTCATTTATGAAATGGAAAATTGTAGGTAAATAATACATGATGAGCAAATCTGACTTTGACTTGATATACCAAAACCAAAGCCCTGAAAGTAAAATTGTGGCCTCTTTGGAACGGATTGCGCAAGCTTTTCGTGTGTTATTGTGGCAGGAAAGTAAGGCGTATGCCTTAAGTCCAATTCAGGTGCAGGTGTTGATTTTCTTGTTTTATCACAGCAGTGAAAAAAGAAAAGTAAGTTATCTAGCGGAAGAATTTAATATGACCAAAGCTACAATCAGCGATACCATTAAGACCTTGGAACAGAAGAATTTGATTACAAAAGAATATGAGCCACACGATACGAGAAGTTATGTTATCAATCTGACAAATAAAGGAAAAGATGTAGCTGACAAAACGGCTCTTTTCACTAGCGAAATCAGAACGCCGATTGATAAATTACATCCGGATGATAAAGAAAAGCTGTTGTCGAGTTTATTGCATATTATAGCATATTTGAACAAGTCAGGCATCATTACCGTACAGCGTATGTGTATGTCTTGTTTGCATTATCGATCATCGGGTGAAGGGCAGCATTTTTGCAACCTGCTCAACCAGAACTTATACGTCACGGACTTACGGGTAGATTGTTCCGAATATGAAAAAATACTATATTGATATTACTAAGCATTAAACTTACGTAATAAGGAACTCAGGTGCTAGACCTTGGTAGAAATAATATCAGATTTAAAAGAAAATTGATAGAGAATGAACAACGAAATACTATTCGTAGAAAGACAACGATTTAGACAATGGTGGGTTTGGTTAACGCTGTTGGGGCTTAATGGATTTTTCCTTTTTGCTGTTTTTAAACAAGTTGTTGGCGGACAACAATTTGGAGATAAACCAATGAGTAATACTGGACTTTTAATAGCTATGGGACTGATGATATTATTAACACTGTTGTTTGTTAACTTTTGCCTTGATACAAAAATCAAGGAGGATGGTGTTTATGTTCGTTTTTTTCCCTTTCACCTAAAATATAAACACTATACTTGGGATACTTTGGCAAAATGCTATGTCAGAACATATTCACCGATAGGCGAATATGGGGGTTGGGGACTGCGATTTGGGTTATCTGGAAAGGGAAAGGCATACAATGTTTCGGGCAACAAAGGATTGCAACTTGAGTTTACAAACGGCAAGAAACTGCTTATTGGCACAAACAAACCGGACGACGTAACCGGAGCACTGCGCAAAATTGGACAACTAAAGTAAGAATTTGTATAAGTATTTAAGATAAAGGACGAACCGGGGCTTTTTTCTTGTACCACAGATATACACTACTCTTTGATATTCACTCGAGGTTTGTTATCCCGATTGGCAATATCCCATGCCACATGAAAGATGAGCTTCTCGCGTTTAACCATCATAGGAAAATCGATTTTATCGACGGTATCTTCCGGTGTATGGTAGTGGGGGTGTAGCCCCGAAAAGAAGAATAGGGAAGGAATGCCCTTTTGTGCAAAGTTATAATGATCCGAGCGATAGTATAGACGTAAAGGATCATTGGGATCGTTGTACATATCATCCAACTCCATCTGAATTTCTTGATTAGCTTTTTCGACGATAGGCTTTAAATCGGTGCTTAATTTGTTTGTGCCGATGATATGTATGTAATTGTGATTGCTGTTCAGGTGTTTATCGTCTATACGGCCGATCATATCGATGTTAATGCAGGCTACAGTATTGTGTAAGGGAAGGGCTGGATTTGCTACATAATATTTCGACCCTAAAAGGCCTCGCTCTTCGGCAGCCAACGCGATAAACAGAATGCTTCGGCGTGGACCATTACCTTCCTTCTTAGCCTGTGCGAAAGTTCGGGCAAGTTCTAATACGGCTACTGTGCCACTACCATTATCATCGGCTCCAGGAAAGAATGTTCCGTTAGGTAATATACCATCGTGGTCATAATGCCCACAGACGACAACAATTTCATCCTTCAAATCTGTCCCTTCAACCAAACCCAGTACATTGGGATCATACAGCTTTTCGGATAAGATACCCATGCTAGCGTGTACGGTTAACGGAATGTACGAGGCCGTAGGTTTAAATGTACTGCTTACGCTGTCTTTGAATTCTTGTAAAGAAGTCTGTGCTTGTTTTAGAATTTCATCTGCCACGGATTCGGCGATATAGACTATCGGTGTTTTCTGTGAAATCTGTTTCGTTTCAATAGTATTATCATCTAGCTGAAAACGGCCGAGCAGGTTGCGATTATTTCCTTGCTGTATCATTTGCTGGGCTATTTTCCCAGTTGCTAGAATAAGCTGTGGTTTATGCTTGAGCAGTTCCTGGATTCTCTTAAAGCGGTTAACAGTCCACTCCGAAATTTCCTTTTTACCCGTAATCAAAGAATGTCCGTTGCTGCCTACAGGTTCATCTTCATTGAAAAGTAGGACGACCTTGCCTTTGATATCGATTCCTTTTAACTCGTTGTATTTTGGGTCTTGAATACCGTAACCAATAAAGATAATTTCTTTTGCATCAAAATCTTGATAAGCATTGTCACCTTGTACGAAATAGTCCTTGCCATTGGCCAACGGTAGTGTTCCCAGTTGGAGCTCACCAACCTTATAAGATGTTCTTCGCAATGCGACAGGTTGAAAATACGATCCATTGACTACCGGAGTAAGTCCATATTGCTCGAAATGGGCAGCAATGTAACGGGCTGCCCTGAGGCCTCCATTTTGACCAGTTCCTCGTCCTTCATATTCTTTTGATGTGAGTACCGTCAAATGTTCTTTAGCGCTTTCTGTCGTTATTGCCTCGGCATAATGAGACGAAGTCTGCGCTAACGTGCAGCTGTTCGTCAATAATGTGGTTAGGAATAAAACAAAAAGCTTTCTCATGGTTTACGCGCAAGAGATTTTGTTCACACGATTGCCATGTCTTCCTCCCTCAAAATCGGTTGTGATAAACGTGGTTACAATTTTTTTGCTTAAGTCCATGTCAATAAACCGTGCCGGAATACATAAAACATTGGCATTATTGTGCTGGCGAGCCAGTGCGGCAATCTCGTTTTGCCACGCTATGGCAGCACGCACACCCTGATGCTTATTTGCCGTAATAGCAACACCATTGGCACTTCCACAAATTAATATACCTAAAGCATTTTCTCCTTTTTCGATTGAACCGGCTACAGGATGGGCATAATCGGGATAATCTACCGAATCTGCGTTAGAAGGGCCGAAATCCTTTACCTCATGTCCTAGCCCCTCTAAATAATTGATGAGCTCTGTTTTATAATCAAAACCTGCGTGATCACTTCCAATGGCAATTTTCATAATCTTTAAAATTATTTGTTGTAAAATTCTTTTTCCTTTAAGTCTCTCTGTTTTTTGACCCTCGCAGAAACCGCAATACTAAGTTCGTAAAGTATAAACATCGGAGCACTTACCGTCAGTAAGGTTATCACATCGGCAGTAGGTGTGATAATGGCGGCGATGATCAAAATGATAACAATAGCATATCGTCTACTTGCACGCATAAACTGTGGAGTCATCAAACCTAGTTTGGATAAAATAAATATCAAAATAGGTAAGAGAAAAATAACACCACAACCTAAAGTAAGCGTAGCAATAGTAGATAGGTAGGAGTCGATCGTAATTTGATTCGTAATCTCGTCACTTAGTGACACATTGGCTAGGAAGTTGACCGATAACGGTACGACAATGTAATAACCGAATAAGGCACCAATAACAAATAGGATGGTTGCGTAAAGGACAAAGCCATTTGCCGATTTACGCTCAAGATCAGTCAATGCAGGCTTGATGAATAGCCAAACTTCAAATAAAAGATACGGAAACCCCAATGCTACGGCCATAAGTAAACAAGAGTTAATCTGTAACATAAACTGGCCAGCCAGTTCCGTATTGATAATATTGAAGGGAATCCGCTCTACACAGAATCCATCCAAGTTGAGTAGAGCTCCGAATTTACACATCATGCGGTAGGTCCAGAAATCAAGATTTTTAGGGCCCATGATGATTTCATTGAAGATGAAATCGTAGAAGCTGAAGGATAGGATGGCGAAAACCGTGACAGCGATGACTGCGCGAATAATATGCCAACGAAGAACTTCCAGATGCTCAAAAAAAGACATTTCAGCTTCTATCGTTTTTCCTTTTTCCCTTAGTGCGTTTATTAATTTTTTACTAGACATATACTGCTATTGCTCAGATAACAAAAATACCATTCTTTGTTGTAAGAATGGTATTTTTTAAGACGAAAACAAAATTTTTACGCTTCTTCTTCGTCAGGATATTCTGTAAGATCAAAGGTTTCCATGAACTTGGTCGTAAAATTCCCTGCTCTGAAGTTGGGATCACGCATTAATCTCAAATGTAAAGGTATCGTTGTTTTAACTCCTTCGATGACAAACTCACTCAAAGCACGTTCCATGGTTGAGATGGCTTCTTCCCGTGTTTGTGCTACACAGATAAGCTTAGCAATCATCGAATCGTAGTTTGGTGGAATGGTATATCCTGCATAGACATGTGTATCTACCCGGACGCCATGTCCACCAGGAGAATGAAAGTTGGTTATTTTACCCGGTGAAGGTCGAAAATTATTAAATGGATCTTCGGCATTAATACGACATTCTATGGCATGCATCGTTGGTTCGTAGCTTTTTCCAGAAATAGGAATGCCGGCCGCCACTTTGATTTGTTCTTTAATCAAATCAAAGTTGATGACTTCTTCTGTAACGGGGTGTTCTACCTGAATACGTGTGTTCATTTCCATAAAATAGAAGTTGCGGTGTTTATCCACGAGGAACTCAATTGTTCCCGCTCCTTCATAGCGCACTGCTGTCGCACCCTTGATTGCAGCTTCGCCCATTCTAGCACGCAATTCAGGAGTGATGAATGGAGAAGGAGCTTCTTCTACTAATTTTTGGTGGCGTCTTTGTATCGAGCAATCTCTCTCCGATAAGTGACATACCGTACCATATTGGTCACCGATGACCTGTATCTCGATATGGCGCGGCTCTTCAACAAACTTTTCCAGATAAATTCCGTCATTGCCAAATGCTGCCGCGGCTTCTTGTCGAGCAGAGTCCCAGTTAGGCTCAAACTCTTCATCTTTCCAGATGATCCGCATGCCTCGTCCACCACCACCCGCAGTAGCTTTTATAATTACAGGATAGCCAATTTCATTGGCCAATCTGATGCCTGTTTTTACATCAGGTATCAGTCCGTCTGACCCAGGAACCGTCGGCACACCAGCATTTTTCATGGTTTCTTTTGCCGATGATTTGTCCCCCATCTTTTCTATTTGTTCGGCCGTGGCACCGATAAATTTAATACCATATTCCGCACATATTGCAGAAAACCGAGCATTTTCAGATAAGAAACCGTACCCTGGATGAATAGCATCCGCATTTGTTAGCTCTGCTGCAGCTATGATGTTCGGAATATTCAGGTAGGAGTCTTTACTTGCGGGAGGACCTATACAAACAGCTTCGTCAGCAAACCTCACATGAAGACTATCTCTATCTGCCGTCGAGTATACAGCGACACTCTTGATACCCATCTCGCGACAGGTCCGAATAATACGTAGGGCTATTTCGCCTCTATTGGCTATTAATATTTTCTTAAACATAGTTGTAAATGATTAACCTATGGATGTACATGCAGATTATCTTGGATCAACTAAAAATAAGGGTTGATCGTACTCAACAGGTTGCGCATCATTTACTAATATTTTCACTATTTTTCCAGAGACTTCAGCCTCGATCTCGTTGAACAATTTCATCGCTTCTATAATGCACAACACCTTTCCCGGCGCAATCTCATCACCAACATTGACGAAAGAAGGTTTATCAGGGCCTGATGATCTATAGAAAGTACCAATCATAGGTGATTTGACGGTAATAAAGTTTGCCTCTTCATTTGGCGCAGCTGTAGGAGTTGTCGCAGGGCTTGCCTTCTCGGCAGTGGGGGCAACCGGTGCAGGAGCTGCTATAGGTGCTGGCGCTGCCGCAGGAAGAGTTGCTGTAACGTATGTTGGCTCCTGATTTGTTTTTATTGTAATCTTGAAATCTTTTTCCTCGATTGATACTTCATTCACGCCTGATTTTGATACAAATTTAATCAAGTCTTGAATTTGTTTGATATCCATACTCATAGCTAGTAGGTTTTGTTTTTTATTTACGTTAAAATTTAGTCTCTTAAAAACGAAAAAGCTGCCTCGCCTAATACGCCCACTTCAAATATACGGAACCCCAAGTAAAACCACCGCCGAAAGCCGCTAAAATGAGGTTATCTCCTTTTTTTAATTGTTTTTCCCATTCCCAAAGGCAGATCGGGATAGTTCCACTAGTTGTATTGCCGTATTTGTGGATATTGACCATTACCTTTTCATCAGGAAGTCCTGCTCTTTCAGCCGTAGCGTCAATGATGCGTTTATTGGCCTGATGAGGGACAAGCCAGGCTACATCTTCCGATGACAAATTGTTGCGTTCCATGATTTCTGCAGCAACGTCGGCCATATTAGTGACGGCAAATTTGAAGACGGTTCGGCCCTCTTGGTAGGCATAATGTAAGCCTGCATCGACAGTCTCGTGAGAGGCCGGATGTAATGAACCACCTGCCTTAATGTTTAAGTATTGTCCCCCTGATCCATCTGTTTTTAAGATAGTATCTTGAATACCATTACCTTCCGTATTTGGTTCCAACAACACCGCTCCACAGCCATCCCCAAAAAGGATACAGGTGTTTCTGTCTTCGTAATTGACTACGGATGACATCTTATCCGCACCTATGACGAGAACTTTGCTGTGTTTTCCAGATTCAATAAATTGTGCTCCTGTGGTCAATCCAAAGAGAAAACCAGAACAGGCGGCTTGGAGATCATAACCCCATGCTTTTGTAGCCCCGATTTTATCGGCCAAGATATTTGCAGTGGCTGGAAATAACATATCGGGGGTACTGGTGCAGAAAATAATAAGATCAATTTCTGTTGCAGCAATACCTCTCTTTTCTAGTAAGCCTTTTACAGCAGGGACTGCTAGGTCGGAGGTGGCTAGTCCTTCACCCTTTAGAATGCGTCTTTCTTTAATTCCCGTACGAGTTACGATCCATTCATCATTAGTGTCGACCATAGTTTCCAACTCACTGTTGGTTAGGATATAGTCTGGAACATAACCATTTACTGCTGTAATAGCTGCATGAATTTTAGACATAGAATGATTAATTAAAAGCTGATCTGATCTTATCAATGAATTTTGATTCAACCATTTCTTTCGATAGTAATACCATATTTTTAATAGCTTCAGGAGATGAAATGCCGTGACCTATAATCACAGGGGCATTAACTCCCAAGATTGGACTGCCCCCATATCTTTCATAATTAAATCGGTCAAAAAACTCATCTTTGATATTTTTTTTGAGTGTAACGACGTAAAATGATTCAGCGAGCTTCAGAACAACATTCCCCGTGAAGCCATCGCAGACAAATACGTCAGCATGATCACTGAATAAGTCGCGACCTTCTGCGTTGCCGATGAAATTGATTTTTGAATTAGATTTTAAAAGAGGGTAGGTTGCAATGGTAAGGATGTTTCCTTTTTCTTCTTCTTCGCCAATATTGAGTAAGGCTACTTTTGGGTTATTTTTGCCATAGATATGTTCAGCGTATAAACTACCCAATAAAGCAAATTGATTAAGTGTCTCGGGCTTACAATCTGCATTGGCTCCCACGTCTAACAGAATGCCATATCCATTTTTCAGTTTGGGGACGTTCGTTGCGATAGCAGGTCGAAGGACACCTGGGATAGTTTTGACGCTAAACATGGCACCAACCAACATCGCTCCGGTGTTTCCTGCTGAAGAAAAAGAATCTATTTCTCCTGTTTTTAGCAGCTCGAAACCCTTAGCCACACTAGAATTCGGTTTTTGTGTGATTGCTTTTGTGGGGTGTTCATGCATAGATATGTTTTCTGGTGCGTGAACGTAATCAAATAAAGAAGGGTCTGCTCCCGTCGCTTCTATGCTTTTTCTCATCTCTTCCTCATCCCCGAATAGTACTATACGTTGATCGTTTTGAAGGACTTTTTGCGCTTCAATAGCGCCTAATATTGTAGACTTAGGAGCATAATCTCCTCCTAAAACATCTAAACCAATCTTCATTCGTTATTATTTTTCTAATTCAATAATACGCAAAAAACATCCCAAATTAAAGCAAAAAAATAATTTTAGATGCTTATTTGGGATGTTTATTTCAAAAGATGTGCTTTAGACAGCTGTAGTATTCTCAATAATTAATTTGCCGTTGTAGTACAAATTACCGTCTACCGTATACGCACGGTGAGGAGTGTGAACTGCACCAGTTTCTTTACAAACTGTCAAAGTAGGACTTTCTGCTTTATAATGTGTTCTTCTTTTGTCTCTTCTTGATTTCGAAGTTTTACGCTTTGGATGTGCCATCTCGTATTATGTTTTTTAATTGTTCTTAATATTCTTTAATGTTGCCCAACGTGGGTCTATACTTTCTTCTTCAGTAGATGATTGTTCGATCTTACTTATCCTTGCTAACATGTCTGGATCACATTCGATATCGACACCTTGTTCTGCACATTTCGTGTAGTAAGGCACTCTCACGTTGATATATTCGTAGAGTAGTGTTGAAATATCGAGCTCATAGTCCGTTTTGTTGAGAATTAAAACTTCTTCTGTTTCTTCATCCCACTCTTCATTGGTAAACTTGACAATGAGTCGCTCCTGAAAACTCAGGGGTGATTCAAATGCGGATAAACATACATCGCAGGTGAGCATGATGCTCCCTTCTATGTCAAAATGGACAATGAGCATGGTTTCCTGCTTTTGCAATTGCACGAAAGCTGTCAATTTTCCTTTCTTGACCAATGAGTGTTCAAAACAATCAAAGAACTTATCATCAATCTCAAATTCAAAATCATGTTGTCCTGCAGCTAAGCCCGAAAAAGGTATTTTATATCGTCTGAGGTACTTCACAATCCTGTGTTTGAGCCTGCAAAATTAATGCTTTAATATGAACAATACAATATTTTTTAAAAATACTTTTACTCTTCGTCTCCATAGTATTTCGTTCCTAATTCAATTTTCTCCCGTCCATTGGCCATACGCCATTTGTTCGTGTCTCGTAGGGAATAGGCGCAACCACAATACTCCTGCATATAGAATTTCTCGCGCTTGCTTATTTCAAGCATACGAGCAGAGCCCCCTTTTTTGCGCCAATTGAAGGTCCAATATTCTAAATTTGGAAATTGGGAAGCCGCACGGAGGCCGCTGTCATTGATCTGTTCCATGTTTTTCCAACGGGAAATACCTAATGAACTAGAAATAACGTCGAACCCGTGCGCGACAGCATATTCAGCTGTTTTGACAAAACGCATGTCAAAGCACATTGTACAGCGAATGCCGCGCTCGGGCTCTTGCTCCATGCCTTTGGCTAACTCAAACCAATGATCGACATCATAGTCTGCATCAATGAAAGGAATATTATGCTTTTCCGCGAAACGAATGTTTTCTTCTTTTCGGATGTCATATTCCGCGCGGGGATGGATGTTAGGGTTGTAGAAATAGATGGTGAAATCTATGTCTGAGGCAACAAGCGCTTCCATTACTTCCCCTGAACAAGGGGCACAGCAGGAATGCAACAATAGCTTTTTGCCGTTGTCTGGTAATACAATGTTTTCTCGTATAAACGTTTTCTTCTGTTCCATTATTTTAAGTGAGAATATGCAATTTTACAGAAATCAACGGATAATAAAAAGTTAAATCAACCAATGTCGTGTAGATATTGTACTTTGTCGATAATATGAAAGCATATATTTTATACATTTGTAACACGTAATTATCAGCGCATGAAAGGGATGAAGTATTTCTTGTATATATTTCCGCTATTATTGGTGTCGACGCTATGGAGCTGTCAAAGGGACGATGATGAGCCTCGTAAGGCTAAAAAGCCTATTTCGCGTCTGTATGTGTCTACGTCAGATTATGCGCCGAATTCCGCGGATGCACAGATAAGGAACGTGTTTGTGATAGATCCTGCAGACTCTAGTCTTTTCACGGCGGAATATGGCTTATCTTATAGGTCTGGAGCACTAGGAGGGAGCGTGATACATTTTAGTCCTTTCGCAAGAAGTATTTTTCAAAGTAGTATGAATACACCTGCTTACCGGGATACAACAATTCAGGTAATGTCGGTTAACGACAAAGGTCAGATTGCACCTTCAGGTACTATTGGTAACCGAAAGTTTGATAATGTTAAAGGGCTTTGGTACAACAGTTTTGACGATCAGCTTTTTGTAACCAACTTGGGAGAAGAAGATACAATTAGTGTATTTGTAATTAACCGACCGAAGACGCTCCGGGGCTTTGTCCGGCCAGCTTATCAGGTGATGCTGAACGATCGTATTTGGGGGATACAGCTGGACTCGATGGATATGCTTCTGAGTAAGACAGGGGTAGGCGGGGGAATATTAGTGTTTAAGAATTTTGTCAATGTGGTGAACGCAAAGGTAGATACGCTAGTAAAAGATATTGCACCAACTTACACGTTGACTATACCGGGCACAAATAATATTCGTGGGTTTTCATATGCTAATACGGCGGACATTTTAGTGTTGACTGATTATACAGGGGAGGGGGTAGATGGAAGGGTTTTGATTTTCGAGAATTTTTCCAAAACAACGGGTAATGCAACTTTGACTCCCACAAGGACCATATCGGGTCCTTTGACCTCTTTACAGCAACCGCTTGACGTAGCCATTGATTCCCGAGAGGGCGGTAAATATATTTATGTGGCTGATGCGAAAGCAAAGAAGGTTTTTCGATTTAACATCACGGATAACGGGGATGTGGCGCCGGATGATGAGCTAACGGTTGGATCGGCTTATACTCCACAGTCTATCTTCCTGGATTCGAGAGGTCCGGGAGAATATTAACTTACTCGTCCAAGAGGTTTAACAGGATGGAAACCTCTTCTTTTTTTTCCAAATTTCCTAGGTTGTCATAAGCAGTCATCAAATTGCGGAGGATGCGCTTGATAATAGCAATATTAGAACAAGGAAGGATAAATTCCTCTTTGGGAGGTAAGTTGAGCTGCTTCAAAAAAGAGTATATGTCGTCGTGTTTCATGATTTGCCCCCTGTTGAATACATTGATATAGAAGACAGGAGTTTGGAGCTCTTCATCAATATATGCCGCTACAAAATGTTTCGGCAGGTTAATGCCAAAGATGGGGATGTCAAGTTTTTGGGCAACAATACTATAGACACAAGCAAGGGAGAGCGGATTGCCCTTTTTGGTCTCTAGTACCTTGTGGATAAAAGAATTTTGTGGATCATGATAGTTGGCTGTATTGCCAGATAATCCAAATTCTTTGAAAAGAAGGTTGTTTAGTAGTTTCACTTTCTCCAAAGGATTCATATCATACATTAAGTGAAACCAAATATTGCGACGAAGCTCCGCAAGTTGTAGGTGCACAATATCCTCATCAAGATTGGGGTACTGATATCGATTGATAATGAGCATGCCTTCGAGTAAATCATTGCTGTTTTGTAACGTCCAAAGTTGCAAATCGTTTTTTATCTGATCAAATTGTATACGGTGGATAATATTCTCAATGCGTGTCTGGGATAATGGGTCAAAAGAAGATTCCCAGGTTTCCTCCAACAAAGGAACGACTTCTGGGCCGCATGTGATTAGATGCTGCTCTACATGATCAAAAATTTCACTATCCGGATCATCCAGCAATGAGATTAGGGCTTTCAATTCTTTTTCTTGCATATCATCTTTCCTTCCTCTAAAATACAAAATTCTACTGTACAAAAAAAATATTATGTTTGTATTGTGGATAGGCTATTGTATGTTTTTTATTATCTCAGGCACTTTTTGATAGCACATAGCCGGCATGGTACACATTCTCCGTTCGTGTATATGCTAACTGAGGAAGTAATTTATAGAAAGAAAGAAGGCATTCCGAATTTGCCAAGCTCCTATCAGACACTTATTCATGATATAGCAGATTACTACGGTTCGAAAATTGTGTTTAATACGACGGAGGAGGGGGCATATTTGGCATATCAAAGTTCAATCGCTGATACTGATCGGGAAGAATTAGTATCACTTCAGTTTCAATATCAATTTATTATATTGACCAGTATCTATTCGACTAAGCATAATTATAGAAAATGGAGGGATGTACAGTCGGACTGCAGGTTTGTAGTTTGTATAGATCTTTTTTATTTCGGTCTGATTTTCTTCCGGAAAGCGCAACCCAAGCAAACATTTCGGTTGCGCTATCCGTTTTGGAGGTGTTAAATCTTAAGATAAGTTGGGTAGGTAAATATGTTTTTTTGTTAGAAAGCCTCGCTTAGGCTTATATAAAGACCGGATTGACGTTGTTCGCCAGGTCTTTTTTCACCAATAGCATAGTCAATACGTACGCTGCTGTCGTGGGTTAAGCTGAAAAAATAGCGGAGGCCTAGGCCGCAGCTGTATAACGTTCGAAAAGGGTACTGATCCGAAAACGTGCTGCCCAAGCCTCCAAATGCGACAGCTCCAAATCGGGATAAAGCACGAAACCTTACTTCTGATTGTATCGTTGCATAATTCTTGTCTTTATATCTACCTAGGTAATAGCCACGCATTGAGCTGTCTCCTCCCAGGTCTCGGTATATATAAAATGGAATCGATGTACCGAAAGCACCTCTATATAGTGTTTGAACGGCGAGTGTAAGCTTCGGTAAGGGGGTTAAGAAGCCCCTGCCATCGATTTCTAAGAGACTGCCAGAAAAATGATCCCCTTTCCAAAAGTTGGGTGCGTAAGCATATTTCGTTCTTACGAAATAACCTTCCGTTGTATAAGTTGTGACATTTCGACTGTCTAGCAAAAATGATCCTCCAAGAGCTAAGTATTTTCCGCCGTCCTTGCCTAGTATCGTAACGTCCTCAAGTATTCCCCCAGGCTCTATGTCTTTGATTTGGACATTATCAAAATGCATATTTATTCCTACATATATTTGTGATGATATTTTTCTTTCTACGTCTAACTTTGCTCGTGTTAATTTTTGGCCCATATAATCCTTGTCAATAACACGCGTCTCATTTCCTAATCCATAAAAATAGAGTGGCCAATCTCGGTGCCGGATTTCAGACAGAATGTGATAGTCATTGTTGTTGGTCCAAATGTCAGCATTGAGCTTAATGTTTTTTTGACTGTTGGAAGTGAGGGTAGCCATAAATGTGATATTAGAAGTCCGGCTCTGCAAATTTTGCTGGTCTATGTAGAAATTGTAGGTAGAAGCCAGCCCAAATTCGACACCAGTCTCTTGAGCATATCCAAGTGCTGGAAGCACCATAAAGCTTCCATTGCGTGAGCTGTCACCTGTCGACGAAAGGTATTTTTTTACTATACGGCTCATAAAACCAGTGTCTGTTTGTGCTGGGGCTTGGAAGGATAGACAAATAGATAAAATAAGGATAAACGGCCTGTACATACAATTTTGGGTTCGATATTTCGTTTCAAATATATATTAAAAGTTTTGGATAGCCCCCTGTTTTCGGGTTAGATCAAACTTATTTGCTTGCATATCAAGATAATGAGCTAGTAGGTGTAAAAAAAAGTAAAAAATATTTTTGTAAAGTCCCCCAAGTCTATATCTTTGCAACATCAAAATCGAAAGTGCTGTGGCATTACGTGGTTTTGAGTTCGTTCTTTTAAAGGATAAAAGCAGAAAAAAAGTTTTTCAAGTTCACTTGCAAAATTCAAATTAAATGGTGATTTTTGCACTCTCTGTTTAGAGTGGCTGTTCTTGAATGAAATTAAAGAAAACATAAGCCTCCTTAGCTCAGCTGGTAGAGCAACTGACTTGTAATCAGTAGGTCATTGGTTCGATCCCGATAGGAGGCTCAACGACGTAAGTTGACGGTATGGAGGGGTTCCAGAGCGGTCAAATGGGACGGACTGTAAATCCGTTGCTTCGGCTTCGAAGGTTCGAATCCTTCTCCCTCCACACAATGTGTGTATAGCAGCTTGGCTGTTATAGGATACAATCAAATTATGTTAGCGGAAGTAGCTCAGTTGGTAGAGCGATAGCCTTCCAAGCTATAGGTCGCGAGTTCGAACCTCGTCTTCCGCTCTTTAATTATACAGGTTATATTGGTCTCTATCTTTCATGATAATTTATATGTAAGATAGGGGCAATAATCTGTAGTAAGCTTTTATAAAAAGCCGAAGTAGCTCAGGGGTAGAGCACTTCCTTGGTAAGGAAGAGGTCGTGGGTTCAAATCCCATCTTTGGCTCGATAAAATAAGTTTATTATTTTTGTAAAATTTTAACAAAGAAATATTTAATAATTACTAATTCGCATAAACATGGCAAAAGAGAAATTTGACCGTAGTAAACCGCACTTAAACATTGGTACGATCGGTCACGTTGACCACGGTAAAACAACTACAACAGCTGCTATCACTAAAGTATTGGCTGATAAAGGGTTTTCGGAAGCTCGCTCATTTGATTCAATTGACTCTGCTCCTGAAGAAAAAGAACGTGGTATTACAATCAACACTTCGCACGTAGAATACCAAACAGCTAATCGTCACTATGCTCACGTTGACTGTCCAGGTCACGCTGACTATGTGAAAAACATGGTTACAGGTGCTGCGCAAATGGATGGAGCTATCATCGTAGTTGCTGCGACTGATGGTCCTATGCCTCAAACTCGTGAGCACATCTTGTTGGCTCGCCAGGTAGGTGTTCCTGCGTTAGTAGTTTTTATGAACAAAACAGACTTAGTTGATGACCCAGAGTTGTTAGACTTAGTTGAAATGGAAGTTCGTGAATTATTGTCTTTCTATGAGTTCCCTGGCGACGATATTCCTGTAATCAGAGGATCTGCTTTAGGCGCTTTGAATGGCGAAGAGCAGTGGGTTGACAAGGTTATGGAGTTGATGGAAGCTGTAGATAACTATATTCCAATTCCTCCTCGTTTGACTGAATTGCCTTTCTTGATGCCAGTTGAAGATGTGTTCTCGATCACAGGTCGTGGTACAGTCGCTACAGGTCGTATTGAAAGAGGTGTTATTAACTCAGGAGATCCTGTTGAGATCTTAGGTATGGGTGCGGAAGATTTGAAATCTACTGTAACAGGTGTGGAAATGTTCCGTAAAATTTTGGATTACGGTGAAGCTGGTGATAACGTAGGTTTATTGTTGCGTGGTATTGAGAAGACTGATATCCGTCGTGGTATGGTTATCTGTAAGCCAGGTTCAGTAACGCCTCACGATAACTTCAAAGCTGAGGTTTACGTGTTGTCAAAAGCTGAAGGTGGACGTCACACTCCATTCTTTAATAAATACCGTCCACAATTTTATTTCCGTACGACAGACGTAACAGGTGAGATTACTTTAGCAGAAGGTACAGAAATGGTTATGCCTGGTGATAACGTAACGATCACTGTGAAATTGATCAACGCTATCGCGATGGAAAAAGGTTTGCGTTTCGCTATCCGTGAGGGTGGACGTACGGTAGGTGCTGGTCAGGTAACTGAAATCCTAGCGTAACCTTTTTGAGGTTATTCTGAATAAAAACAAGCTAACCGGCAGCAGCTGGTTAGCTTGTTTTTTATCTAGAACATCTTGCTTGCAAGACGCTAAAAAAAGACAAATATTATTTGCTGTAATAGGTCGTAAACGCTATATTTGCAGCAGAAAAAATCTTACGGGCATAGTTCAATGGTAGAATAGCGGTCTCCAAAACCGTTGATCTGGGTTCGAATCCTGGTGCCCGTGCTAATACTTAAGTAGACTAAAAATGGCTAAAGTACTTAACTTTATAAAAGACTCGTATGTTGAGATTACTCAGAAGGTAACTTGGCCTACTTGGTCTCAACTTCAAAATCATGCAGTAGTCGTACTTGTGGCTTCTTTGATTATCGCATTGTTGATTTTTATCATGGATAAAGCATCGAGTAATGTGTTAGAATGGATTTACAGTACGGCATCTTAAATATACGCTTATATTATTATGGCTGATCAAAGTTTGAAATGGTACGTAGTTCGTGCTGTAAGTGGTAAAGAAAAGAAAGTAAAGCAATATATAGAGGCTGAAGTTAGTCATTTGGGCATTCAGCATTTGGTACCTCAAGTATTAATTCCTATGGAAAAGTACTACCAAATGCGCGATGGCAAAAAAGTAGCTAAAGAACGTAACTATTATCCTGGGTATGTGTTGATCGAGGCGGCTTTGGATGGCGAGATCGAACACGTTATTAAGAATTTGAATAGTGTAATAGGATTCTTGGGAGATAAATCTGGGGTAGCTATTCCCTTGCGCCAGGCTGAGGTAAATCGTATCTTAGGTAAAGTCGATGAAATGGCAGAACAAGGTGAAAGCTTTAACATGACATATATTGTCGGAGAGTCTGTCAAAGTTATCGACGGACCTTTCAACGGATTTACCGGTGAGATTGAAGAGGTGCATGAAGATAAGAAGAAATTAACGGTAATGGTGAAGGTGTTTGGTCGTAAGACTCCGCTGGAACTTAATTATATGCAGGTAGAAAAAGAGTAATATAAGTTCTCCTGTGAAAGTAAAGGCAAAAGCCTCCTTATATCTTTATAGGGGGGCTTTTTGTTGTCGCGCAAAAATTCCTTCTTATATTTTAGTAGCTGCTTTATATCAAGGTGCTTTTGATTATCTTTGTGCTGAGTTAAAGATAATCGAAGTTTATGTTGCAGTTAAATTATATCCGAGAGAATAGGGATGTCGTAATCGACAGGTTAGTCGTGAAAAATTTCAAGGATCTGAATTTGGTAGATGAAATTATTATGTTGGATGAAAAACGGCGTAAAAATCAATCGGAGTCAGATTCGATTGCAGCGGTAGCCAATTCTTCAGCAAAACAAATTGGCGATTTGATGCGTCAAGGAAAGAAAGAAGAGGCTGAGGCTGAGAAGTCGAAATCTGCTGGCTATAAGGAGCAAATCAAGATTTTGCAGGCAGAACTGGAGAAGATCGAGGAAGAGTTGAATGACAAGTTGATCCAGCTGCCCAATTTACCTCATCAATCGGTCCCACGCGGAGAAAGTGCGGAAGACAACGAAATCGCTTTTGAATATGGAGTAATCCCGACGCTGTCTGAAGAAGCTCTCCCACATTGGGAATTAGCTGCAAAATACGATATAATAGATTTCGAGCTGGGGACAAAGATTACTGGAGCGGGATTTCCGGTATATAAGGGAAAAGGAGCTCGTCTGCAGAGAGGGCTGATTAATTTCTTTCTGGATGAAGCCGAAAAGGAAGGCTTCAGAGAGGTGCAGGTTCCTGTTGTGGTTAATGAAGCATCGGCGTATGCAACGGGACAATTGCCCGATAAGGAGGGGCAGATGTACCATGTGACGAACGATGATCTGTATTTGATTCCGACTGCAGAAGTACCGGTGACCAACATATATAGGGACACGATTGTTAAGGAGGGTGATTTCCCCATCAAACACTGTGGATACACCCCTTGTTTTCGTCGTGAAGCTGGATCTTATGGTGCCCATGTACGTGGACTGAATCGTTTACATCAATTCGATAAAGTCGAAATCGTACAAATTGTGCATCCCAGTAGATCATACGAGACTCTCGAAGAAATGAGTCAATATGTGCAATCTTTGCTGCAAAAATTAGAACTACCCTATCGGGTGTTGCGCTTATGCGGGGGAGATATGAGCTTTACCTCTGCACTTACATACGATATGGAAACATATAGCACAGCACAAAAACGTTGGTTAGAGGTTTCGTCCGTTTCCAATTTTGAGACTTACCAGGCTAACCGTCTTAAAGTCCGTTTTAAGAATACGGAAGGAAAGATGCAATTAGCCCACACCTTGAATGGGTCTGCGTTGGCCTTGCCCCGCATTGTGGCTACGTTGCTGGAAAATAATCAAACGGACAGAGGCATTAAGATGCCGGCCGCGCTCGTTCCTTATGTTGGATTCGAATATATAGATTAGAAACAAAAATAATTATTGGTATCAATGAGTAAACTGCTGGGTCCGACATATCCAGCAGTTTTATTTTTATTAAAATACAGCTACCTCCTAAGAGGTTTTGTTCTATCAGGTTCGAATTGGAGAAAGAATTGTGATAAATTAAGTTAAAGAAGAAGGATAATGACTAGATTATTGCTTTCAACTCTTATATTTGTTTATATGCAAAAGAGAGTAATCTGGATATTGATCATCGTAATGGTCAGCATTTTTACAGCTAAATCACAAGAAAAGGAAAAGCCTTACCGGAAGGCTTTAGAAGCGGTGGAAGACAAATTAAAGTTAGGAGACTTTAGGGGAGCCGTTGTGGATTTGGATCAAATAACCTCCCAATATCCAGAAGCGTCCGATGTGTATTATGCCAAAGGATTGCTTTTAGGACAAATGGGAGATTATGAAGGTGCTATTTCAAGTGCTAAACTAGCTTATGATAAAGACGCTAGTTTACAGAATCTTAATTTTTTAATGGATTTGTATAGGGCTAGCCAGAAGTGGGACGATATGGTGGATATACTGAAAGATTTTAGAGGCAAAAATCCCACACTAACGCTGATTAGTCGAGAGTTGATTATCACATTGGCTGGACTGAAGCGGTTTGACGATGCTTTACAAATATACGATGAAGAAGTACAGTCAGGTAGACGTTCAGATACCTTGGAAGTCGCAAAGGCGGAGGTCTTGATACATAAGCAGGAGCTCGATGCCGCAGCGGCTTTGCTTAAACCGTTGGACGGAAAATCTTCGCTACGTCAGGTTTATAGCACTTTAGCATTTGTTTATCTCCATCAGGAGAAGTCTAAGCAAGCAGTCGAAGTATTGGAAAGAGGGTTAAAAATCACGAAAGATCCTGTTCTGCACTTGGATCTTGCAGATGCTTACAGTAAGGAAAAAAAAATCAGATTAGCCTATGATGCATTAAAATCAGCCTTTGATTCCGATAGTGTTAATTTTGGAGATAAACATAGCGTGATGCTAACGATCATGGATTCGGGCTTTAAAGACTTTTCTTTAGATCAGATCCAAAATTTAGCTAATATTTTGGTGTTAAGGCATCCGCGTATAGCCGAAAGTCACGTGATCAAAGGGAACATATTATGGAGGAGAGGTAATCCACAAGAAGCCAGGTCCTTATTCATGACAGCGGTTGGCATCAGCTCGAATCATGTGGATGCATGGCGAATGTTGATTAACGCAGATATCGCACTTGGTTCGGTGGAGGAAGCTATCCGGCATGGTAACGAAGCATTGTCTGTTAATCCAGGTAATCCTATGTTGATGTATTTTACAGGATTGTCTTACTTGATGAAGGAAGATTATGAAAATAGTCGTAAGATACTAGAATCGGCATTAGACCACAGTGGAAATGAAAATAAGTTTCTTCAATCGATGATATATGGGGCTTTAGGAGACTTGTATCACCAACTGCAGATGGATGCAGCTTCTGATGTGGCCTATGAGGAATCTATTGCTTTAGATAGCACCAATGTCAGTGTTTTGAATAACTATGCCTACTATTTGTCGCTTCGTAAAAAAGATCTGGACAAAGCAGAGGCATACTCAAAGTTGTCCAATGAGTTGGAACCTAATTCAGCGACATTTCAGGATACGTATGCTTGGGTGTTGTTTCAACAGGCTAGATATGAAGAAGCACTTGTTTGGATCGAAAAAGCCGTGAAAGGGCCTCAATCCTCTGCTGTACTATACGAACATTATGGGGATATTTTAAGTATGGTGGGGAGAGGAAAAGATGCCATGAAGCAATGGGAAAAAGCGCTAGCTGCTAGTAAGGAAAATAGTGCAGATAGTGAAAGAATTAGGACTAAAATTAAAGAGAAACGATATGTGGAATAGGTGGGTTGTCGTCCTGTTAATAGGCATATTTGTTTCGTCCTGTGGGACAAAACGTAAGACGACAGCGCTTGGTAAGGATGTAGATACACCTGTCGCGAGTGTAGGTAATATGGAAATCAATAATCTTGACTTTCATTCTTTCTCGGGCAGGGCTAAAGCACAAGTAGAGTTTGGTCGTCAACAGCAAGATGTTACGTTGAATTTCCGTATAAATCGAGATAAGGGTATATGGATATCGGTGACGGCATTGTTGGGGATAGAAGTTGCTAGGGTACTTATCACGCCAGATAGTGTACGAATATTGAATAAACTGCAAGGAGAGTATATTAAAAAGCCATTTAGTTATATCCATCGTTATACTGGTGCTGGGATCACTTTTGAGACTTTGCAAGATCTCTTGATGGCGAATGTGTCGACATCCTTGCTTCATACAGACCAATTGACGATAGCGACTAGCGGAGAAGAATTGCAATTAGTTGGTATCAAAGACCAGCTGTCTTTTCAGTATAGCTTGAACCCCAACCGCCGTCCTAAGGTCTTTCGATTAGTACCTGTCGGGACAGACCAAAGCATGGAGTCGTATTATGGAAAGTATGCCAATATCAATGGATACGAATTCCCACAGAATCAAAATATACAACTTCGTGCAGGGGATATTAACGTAAGTGCACTATTGGAGTATACGAATATCCGATTTAATGACGTCTTAGAACTACCATTCTCGGCTCCTGCTCGCTACAAGGTTTTGGAATAATAAGGTGTTAAAAAGAATTAATTTATTAGGCAACTCTTAGAGATATATTTAATTTTGGGAAATTGGTATAAGGCTGATTAACGAAGGAAAGCAATCAATGGATTTAAAAAAAATATTATTCAGTTTACTCTTTATAGTTGGTGTTGGGCAGTATAGTTTCGGACAAAGCAGCGCCCAGCTAAAAAAGAAGCTAGAACAGATTAATGCCGATATAGCCTTGTTAAATAAAGAGCTGGCTGCAAAAACCCGGGAAAAATTGCTTTCCCAAAAGGAGGTGAATGCACTAAGCCGGCAGCTCAACCTTCGGGAAAGTAAAATTACGATCATTAGCCGTGAATTGGGAAATCTAAGCCAGCAGATCAGCAAGAATACGAAGTCCGTTAATTCATTGAAGGCCGAACTGGAAAAAATGCGTAAAGACTATGAAAAGATGGTCCTGTTTGCTTTTCGTAACAAAAATGCGTATAATAAAATGATGTTTATTTTCGCTTCAAAGGACTTTAATCAGGCTTTTAAGCGTATAAAATACCTTCAACAGTTTAGTGATGCCCGGAAAATAAAGGCGGCAGAGATAGAGGATACGAAGAAAGAAATCGAATTAAAGATAGCCCAACTCGAACGGGATAAGCAGGCACAGACTGATCTTTTGAAAGAACAACAGAAGGAACGCGATATTATTGCGAAGGATCGAACAGCACATGCTACCGAGTTAAAGCAAATCGTGCGGGAAGAACAATCCGTTAAAGGGCAACTGTCTAAAAAACAACAGGAGAAAAAGCGAATAGATGCGCAGATTAAGGCAGCTATCGCGCGGGAGATTGCTGAAGAACGTAGAAAGGCCGAGGAGGCAAGGCGTAAAGCTGCGGAAGCAGAAGCCAAGCGTACAGGAAAATCCGTAGCAGAAGTCGAAAAAACGATACCCAAGAAGACAGATAACGAATTGTTGAGCTCGACACCAGAGGCCGCTCGTCTATCGGCAGATTTTAAATCAAATAGAGGTAGGTTACCTTGGCCGGTTTCACTAGGTAATATCGTAAGAGGCTATGGTAGACGTGTAGTCGAGGGAGTGCCTATTAACGAACCAGATATAGCCATACGGACTTCAACGAACGCTCCTGTTAAGGCAATTTTTGATGGAGAAGTCGTTCAGGCACTACCTGGAGTGGTGGTCATTAAGCATGGAGAATATTTTAGTTTCTATTCGAATTTAGGTAGTGTGTCGGTGCGTAGAGGACAAAAAATTTCTAGGGGCCAGCAGATCGGCACTGCAGGTGAAGATGCTGATTTGGGTTATTCTTTTGTTAACTTCGGCCTTTCGCAAGGACAGAATGATTTTGATCCATCTCCTTGGATAGCAAGATAGTTGCAATATATTAAATTATTATTGTATATATTTGTAATCATCGGCTTGTAGAAATTGATTGTTAAAAAGATTATTTTATAAAATATGTCATCATCATTATTATTTATCGGGACACAGGAGATTATTATCATAGTTGTTATTGTGTTGTTGTTATTCGGTGGAAAGAAAATTCCTGAATTAATGCGTGGATTGGGTAGAGGAGTGAAGGAGTTTAAGGAAGGGCAGAAAGAGGATGTGTCGGAAACAAAATCTACTTCGTCTAATGAGAATACGGATAATCAATAAATGATTTTTTTTATCCATATCTGAAAGTTTCGTTTTGAAAGATACAAAACGAAACTTTTTTTATGGGTTTTATTTTAGGAGCACAGTGCTCATATAACGCCAAAGTATGAAGTTAAATACCTGTCTCTCTTTTGTATTAGGATTGTTAAGTACGGTCGGGTTCTCACAAGAAATATCGATCGAAAGTCATAAAGAGGAGCTCCAAAGCGCTATGATAAGCTATATTGAGACCCTGAATGACAAGTTGTCTTCCGAACTGGATTCGATCCGTGAATATATAGACCCTACTATAGAAAGCAATCAAGAGGATATCCTTATATTTAAGAGGCTGAAGAGTATAGTAACGACAATCCCTTTAGATTACAATTCCCAAGTCAAGAGTTACATCGACAAGTATACTTCTTCGAATTATCGACCCTATATGTGTAAATTGATGGGACTGAGTCGGTATTATTTTTCTATATATGAAGGTGTATTCCAAGAAGCAGGTATACCCGAAGAAGTTAAATACCTGTCGTTGGTAGAATCCTCACTGGATCCTCACCTTGTATCTAGATCTGGGGCTGTTGGACCTTGGCAATTTATGTATGCTACTGCCAAAATGTATGATCTCGACATGGACGTTTATGTAGATGAGCGAAAGGATGTTTATGCTTCTTCATATGCTGTCACACGATATCTGAGTGAAGCTTACGACCAGTTTAATGATTGGCTACTAGCGTTGGCTTCTTATAATTGTGGAAGAGGTTGTGTACAGCGGGCTATTCAGCGTTCAGGGCTTACAAACCCCTCATTTTGGGAGTTATCCCCTTATCTTCCACAAGAAACTAGAAATTATATTCCAAAGTATATCGCTATGACCTATGTAATGGAGATGGCAAATTTCTATGATATATATCCCCTAGATACGGATTTAGATTTGGAATATAAGATGTTGATGGTGGATCGGAAGGTTGATTTAAATAATGTCGCTATTGCTATTGATATTTCTTTGGAAAAGTTAAGAAAATACAACCCTTCTTATAAACGTAACGTGATCAACGGCACAGTCGATAGACCTAAGCGATTGCTTTTGCCGATGACTAACCGTGCTAACGATAGCTTATTATATGTTGCTCTTAATAGGGGGATATCTCCTATGGAAGATAAAGCATCCGCAGAAAAAATATTTGTTGCGGAGAACAATACGACTAAAAAGTACCGTGTTGGGCCTCATGAGACTATTCACGATGTAGCCAGAAAATTTGGGGTGTCGGTTCAGAACTTAAAGGCTTGGAATGGCTTGACGACAAAAAGTACGGTTTCAGGAAAGACTTTAATCATTGACCAGCCTATTAATGTAAAGCTAGCTTCCAATGTTAATAAAGCAGTAGCGGGTAAAAAGTTATCTACAGTTGCGTATTATGTTGTCAAACCCGGTGATTCACTGGACAGGATAGCAAGAAAATATAAAGGATTATCGGTATCTAAGCTAAAGATTGACAATGACCTAAAATCAAATCTTATTCGCCCTGGTATGCGATTGAAAATTAACGAAGGCTAATAAGCATATGTAAGGGCTTATAATAGGCTCTCCTCTATAGGGGATAACGCTTACTTACTTAACGCAGCCATGCGGCATCCTCGTCTTTGTCCAGTTCTTCTAAACAAACCTCTACATGCTCTTTTAAGATAGTGGATAATTTGATTCCATAAAAGTCGCTGAAAATGGGAAATAGATGATGGCTACGGTCTACTAATACAGCCGTACGCATCTTTTTTAAGGGAACATCCATGAAGGCGCCCAAAGCATAAGCTAATGTACGTCCGCTATTGAGTACATCGTCAATTACAATGATTGCTTTGTTTTTTGCAATTTCTACAGGAAGATCAGTTTCAGCTTCAAGGTTGCGTTTGTTTTTTTGAATAGAGACTTTTATAAGTTCGATCTCTTTGTCTTTTGCAAGTTCTTGGAGTATCTTTTGTAGACGTTGGGCAAACACATATCCTCTGTCAGCTATGCCGACTAATACAATATTTTTTTCTTCAAAATTGTCTTCCAAAATCTGGTAAGCAATACGACGAGATTTCTGATGTATCTGTTCTTTATTTAGAATGAGCGTTTTCTTCGTAGACATATTATCGAATTTACTATGCGAAATTAAATAAAAAGTCCGAATGATTTGCAACATTCGGACTCTAGACATTAAAAATTAAACTTAAAAATCTAATCTATTCCACTATCCTCATAGACACCGGCATCCGCTGTCATTATCCGATCTTCATCTGTTTTAGGACGGCCGCCATTATAGTAATAGCGTCTCCAATAAGCTTCATTCAAATTACTGACCATTACACCTTTACTTGAGGAAGCATGAGCAAACTTGTCGTCGCCGAGATATACTCCGACATGCGTGATATTTTTGCTTCGGATCTTAAAAAAGACCAAATCGCCAGGTTGTAGGTCATTTTTGACTACTGGTGTGACGTTCGCATATTGGTTGCGACTGTTGTACCCGATAGTAGTATTAAAAACATTTTCGTACAAGGCCAACGAAAATTTAGAACAATCAATACCCTTTTTTGAACTGCCACCAAGTCGATAAGGCGTGCCTAACCAGTCGTAGACAAATTGATATAACTTAGCACTTGTTGTAGCATTTATAGCAACACCCATGATTTGTGAGAAATACTCTTTAGCCAAATTTTCCTGATCCGCCGAGGATTTACCTTTGTTGGTTGATTGTGCTTGCGAGACTAGACAAAAGCCTATGAAAAGCATTACTGCCACTAGTTTCTTTGGTTTCATTAAATCGCTTTAAAATAAACAATTTCTTTATTTAGATACTTACTTTCAAGTAAGCATTGCACGAAGATAATAGATTGGATTTGCTTATCCAAATTTTAAAAGGCATCTTAACATTCTTTTATATATTTAACAAATTCCTTTTTTGCATGAAGCGCCTTTGTGTACCGTTTACTTGGAGTCGATTTTTAGTTGCTAATTGTCAATCGCGAATCTATTTTTTCAAAAATATTTGCATTATATGGAACAAACTAGCTATATTTACGAAAATTTTTAGAAAAGACTGTGAACTGTAGTGCAAATATTTCAACAATTATTATTACCACCGGCGAAATTATTCGGAGGAAGTGATGTTGTTGTCATAAATTATTATACAGTTGATATACAAAGCCTTCCTCCGAAATGAGGGAGGTTTTTTTGTTGAGCAACTATTTTAAAGAAAATAAACGAATTGAACAGAATGAAAGTATTAAAGTTCGGGGGTACATCGGTAGGAACAATAGAGACTATAAAAGCAGTACTTGATATTGTTAAGACATCCTATGACAATCAAGAAAGTCCTTTGGTTGTATTATCGGCCATGTCAGGAGTAACAAACTTATTGACAAAAATGGCTGAAAACGCTGCGGAACGTATTCCTTTTGATGCGGATTTGAAACAGCTGGAAGAAAAGCATTTTGATGTAGTGAAAGCATTGATTGCCGTTAAATATCAAAATCCAGTCTTTACAAGATTAAAATTGATGCTCAATGAGCTTGATGATATTTTGCAGGGAGTCTCCGCATTGAAAGAGCTGAGTGCTCAAAGTAAGGATCTTATTGTTTCCTTTGGGGAGCGGTTTTCCAATTATATGGTTTCCAAAATTATGGAACAATATATCTCCAACTCGTTATATATAGATGCTTCGCATTATGTGAAAACGGATTCAAATTTTGGAAATGCACATTTGAATGAAGTCTTGACGACACAGTTGATCCAATCCCTAGCACAGACACATGGAGATAAGTTATTATTTGTGACAGGTTTTATTGGATCTAATGATAAAGGCCGGGTCACTACACTCGGTCGGGGAGGATCGGATTATACAGCAGCAGTTTTTGGTGCGGTATTAAATGCTTCGGTTATCGAGATATGGACGGATGTGAATGGGATACTTACGGCAGACCCTAGAATAGTACGGAAAGCTTTTTCATTACCGGTGCTATCTTACACAGAGGCTATGGAATTGTCCTACTTTGGTGCAAAGGTAATCTATCCGCCGACGATGATACCTGCTTTCTTAAAGAAGATACCCATCGCTGTACGCAACACGTTTCAACCTGAATTTTCCGGGACGACTATACAGTTTCAGTCAGATAGCTCTAGCTATCCGATCAAAGGGATATCGTCTATCTCGGATATTTCAATTATCAATTTGAGTGGAAGTGGGATGATTGGTAAATCGGGCTTTTCGGGGAGATTATTTACATTATTGGCTCGGGAACAAATTAACGTAGTCTTGATTACGCAGTCTTCTTCGGAGCATAGCATTACATTTGCTGTGCATCCTAGCGATGCAGAAAAGGCATTAAAGCTGATCGGATTAGAGTTTGAGCTCGAATTAGAAGCGAATAAGCTTATCATGCCGGAAGTGGAGGAAAATCTATCGGTATTGGCCATTGTCGGCGAAAATATGAAACGTACGCCCGGTATTTCAGGGAAGCTATTTCACGCATTGGGTCGAAATGGGATTAATGTACGTGCCATTGCACAAGGATCGTCCGAATTTAATATTTCAGTAATTATTGGTAAAGATGACTTAGCCAAAGCACTAAACGCGGTACACGATGCTTTCTTCGCTGAATTAAAAAAGACACTTCATGTATTCAATCTTGGAACAGGGAATATTGGTTCGACCTTATTTAGACAGCTGCATGAACAGCACGATTTCCTGTTGGAGAACAATGATATAGAAATTAAGGTAGTGGGAGTTTCAAACTCCAAAAAAATGTATTTCAATGGAGAAGGTATTCCATTAGACAATTGGAAAGAACAATTGGAAGATCAAGGAGAAGTCGCTGATCTTTCTGGTTTTGTCGAGCGGATGAAGACGATGAATTTACCCAACTGCGTGTTTGTAGATAATACGGCAAGCAAGTTGCCGGCAACTTATTATGAAGATATTTTCAAGGCTAATATTTCCATTGTAACATGTAATAAAATAGCCAATTCGGGAGATTACGCACAATATCGTTTATTGCGCGATACTGCTCGCAGACATGGTGTAGATTTTTTCTATGAAACCAATGTTGGAGCAGGCTTACCGATTGTTGGAGTATTGAAAGATTTAATGATGAGTGGGGACCGGTTGTTAAAGATAGAGGCTATATTGTCAGGAACGATTTCTTACATCTTTAATAACTTTACTGGGGATGCTTCGTTCTATGATGTAGTGAAAAAAGCGCAAGAGCTAGGCTACACGGAGCCAGATCCTAGAGATGATTTAGGTGGAGTAGATTTTATGCGCAAAATGTTGATTTTGGCACGAGATGCAGGCTTGGAGTTGGAACCATCTGATGTCGATTTGGGTGCTATTTTACCACAAGCTTGTTTAGAGGCTACTTCGGTGGACGATTTTTATACGGAACTTTTGAAAGCAGATCAATACTTTAATGCATTAAAAGAGAAGGCTCAAGCCGAAAATAAGGTCATACGCTACATCGGCAAGTTGTTGGAAGGAAAGGTTTCTATAGCTTTGGAAATGGTAGACCAAACACATCCGTTTTATTCTTTGTCCGGTAGCGATAACATTATTTCGTTTACAACCGAGCGCTATAAGGAAAGACCTTTGGTCGTAAAAGGACCCGGTGCAGGTGCAGAAGTTACTGCCGGTGGTGTGTTTGCAGATCTTGTCAATGTGGGAGCTTAGGAATTATGAATTACGAATTATGAATTACGAATTACGAATTACGAATTATGAATGGAGTTGTTGCTCACTGATATAAAAAAATGGTTCAAGATAAGGTAAATAAAAAAATAGATTTCGATAAAGTACTGGATCAGGTTCGGGTATTTGCTCCTGCTACGGTTGCGAATATGATATGTGGATTTGATATCCTGGGGTTTGCGGTAGATAGTCCAGGTGACGAGGTTAAGATGTATCGCGTTACCGAACCCGGAGTTCGTATTCGTTCGATTCAAGGAGATGAGGGAAGGCTGCCTTTAGATCCGGATAAGAATACCGTGAGTGCCTGTGTCATGATGCTACTCGATGAGTTGGGCATTAGTGATGATATTGGCGTAGAAATCGAATTGATCAAGCATATGCCCATAGGCAGTGGATTAGGTTCGAGTTCAGCGAGTACCGTTGCAGGTTTGTTCGCCATTAATACATTGTTAGGAAATCCCCTAACAAAGGAGGAACTGATGCCTTTCTGTGTTGAAGGAGAGCGTCTGGCATGCGGGCATGGGCATGCCGATAATGTTGCCCCTGCATTAATGGGCGGAATTACCTTGATCCGAGGTCATGAGCCGCTTGATATCATTAAATTGCCTGTGCCGGCAAATCTTTATGCGGGTATTGTATTTCCTCAAGTAGACGTGCCGACACGAGATGCCCGTCAGCTGATTAAAGAAAAGGTGTTACTAAAAGATGCGGTGACACAGTGGGGCAATATCGCTGGGTTAATAACAGGTCTTTTTCAGAATGATTATGACCTTATCAGTCGCAGTATGCACGACGTGTTGATCGAACCTACACGTGCTATTCTTATCCCTGAATTTTACGTGATGAAACAAATAGCATTGGAACATGGGGCATTAAGTTTTGGTATTTCGGGATCAGGACCATCTGTTGTTGCTATTACCAAGGGAGAGGCCATAGCGCAAGTGATTGTGGACAAAATCCAAGAACACCTTTCCGCCAGCGGAATAGATAGTTTGAAATATGTGTCCTCTGTAAATGAAGAGGGACCTAAGATTTTATAAGTTATGCAATATGCTTATGACGATTTTTAATTTTTAACTTTGACTTTTCAATTTTTACGTTTCCAATGAAATTATATAGTACAAACAATAAAGATTTACGGGTTTCTTTTCCAGAGGCGGTTTTCAATTCTTTACCACAGGATAAAGGGTTGTATATGCCAGAGTTTATACCACAGTTAGATCCGTTTTTTATAAAGAATATTAAGCAATATTCTCTTCAAGAGATTGCGTTTACCGTAGCAAAGTCCCTCATCGGTGAGGATATACCTGAAAATGATTTAAAAGATATTATAGCTGATGCTATTAATTTTGATGCACCCCTAAAATTTTTGAGTAGAGATACGGCTGTTTTGGAACTATTTCATGGTCCATCTTATGCATTTAAGGATTTTGGAGCGCGATTTATGAGTCGTGTGATGGGATATTTTTCTCAACAAGGCGATAAATTGCTAGATGTGCTGGTAGCTACCTCAGGCGACACCGGAGGTGCGGTAGCACTTGGGTTTTTAGGGATAGAAGGAACTCGTGTTACGATTTTATACCCTAAAGGTAAGGTCTCTAAGGTGCAAGAGGAACAACTCACTACGAATGGGCAGAATATTCGTGCACTTGAAGTAGACGGAACTTTTGATGATTGTCAAGCATTAGTAAAACAAGCATTCAACGACTTTGAGCTCAATAAGGAATTGCGATTGACTTCAGCAAACTCCATTAATATTGCTCGCCTGATCCCACAAACATTTTATTATTTCTGGGCCTATGCACAGCTTAAGGCACAAGGAATAGATGAGGTTGTATTTACGGTACCTAGCGGTAATTTCGGGAATATAGGAGCAGGCTTGTTGGCTTATAAAATGGGATTGCCCGTGAAACATTTTGTCGCTGGAACAAATGTCAATGACACTGTTCCTCGCTTTTTACAGTCCGGTAGCTACGATCCTAAGCCATCTGTCCAGACATTGGCCAATGCCATGGATGTCGGCAACCCAAGTAACTGGGTACGGATACAGGATCTATTTCATAACAATCTGGGCAAGCTTCGTGATATCATTTCGTCCTATACCTACAAGGATGAGGAGACCGTAGAAGCTATGGGCGAGTTGTATGACAAATATCAATACATTGCTTGTCCACATACAGCTATCGCTTACCTAGCTTCGCAAGCGTACAAAAAAGAACAACCCGGCGAATATGCTTCGGTATTTTTGTCTACTGCCCATCCTTGCAAATTTCCCGATGCGATTTCAAAAGAAGTATTCGCAAAAATCGAATTGCCAAAAGGCGCTGAAGACTTCGCAGGAAAGCCAAAGTTGGCTACGGAACTTCATGTGGATTACGAGGCCTTTAAGGGATATTTGTTAGCGAATAAATAGGTTTTTCCTATCTTGTTCGTTATTGTAGCGGTAATAGGGGGTCAAATCACGCCATTTTTTTCTTTATCATAGAAGAGATCTGGCGCGATTTGACCCCCTGCTGTTTTTTTGACAAGGGAAAAAGTGTGTTCCTTATGGGAATAGCCGTGTTTCTCTAGGAAAAAAGACAAAATCTCTAGGGAAAAAGATCAAACCCCATGAGGAAATTCCCTTTTCCCATGAGGTTTAACAAATTCCTCTTGTCTTTCTATCTAAATCTCATGAGGAATAGGTTGTTTCCCATGAGATGTTACAAACTTCTCATGTCTTTCAAACCGTGCCTCATGAGGAAATTTCTTTTTCCCATAAGGTTTTACAAATAAGCCTTGTCCTTTTGCCCAAACTTCATGAGGAGCGAGATGATTTTTGAGGGTATAATTACATTTGTGTTAAGTCCAAACGAATCGGAAGCGTATAGGCTACACGTACAGGACACCCGTTTTGTATTCCCGGATTCCACTTTTTCGCTCTCTTTAATAAATTGATAGCAGCCTGTCCCGTACCGTAAGATAAATCCTTAAGTACCTTTACATCGGTCAACTCTCCATTTCGTTCGACAACAAATGAAACCGTTATGGTACCTTTCACGCCTGCATCAATAGCCTCTGCGGGATATTGATAGTTGTCTGTCATCCATTTTATAAACGCATCGATACCATCTTTAGGCGAAGGATTGATCTCAACGGATTCGAATATCCGCTCCTCTGTTATTGTTCCTTCTTCACCCAAACTGCTTTCAATCTGTCTCCTTTTATTAGCTCTATCTTCATCTGTAATAAAATTGAAATAAGTGGTATAATTAAATTCTATGGGAGAGAGATTGTTGTTTTGAATGTTTAATTCTTTGGTGGAGTAAACAATAGGTTGTGAATTTGCTGTAGGTACGTTAACTTCAATTTTTTCATGGTTATCTAGTGTTAAGAATACATTCGTTGGATAGAAATTACCATTTATTTGGGTCCACTTCGGTATAAATATATTGGAGTTGGGGCTACTTTTTAAGTTGAACCATTGTTTGAAATCTTTTGCCATGCTTATAGGTATCTTGAGCTTGCCTTCTCCTATTTTCTCTCCCTTCCAAGATGCGGTTATTTCTACAGGGAAATATTCTTGATCAGCATTGTATTTTTTTAATATTATTGAAAGGTCTTTCCTTTCAATTTCTTCAAAGCATATTTTATCGAATACCTGTTGTGCTTCCTTTTCTATTCTTTTTTGATGGTCTAATGTTTTTTCAAATTCTCCTTTCTTTAACCATTTTTCAAATCTCGATTTTATACGTTCTCCTGTAATCGCATAATCTGACTGATCGAATATCTTACTTGTATTGCTCTCTTTTTCCAATTTCCGGTCTGTCTGTGCATTTAGTTTATAGGTTCCTAAATAGAAGCACAGCAAAAATAGTATGATGGTTATTATTCTGTTCATGGTTTTAATAAGCTGAGATCTTGTATGTGCCAAAGTAAATAAAAAGTTTTGATGATGCAAAAAGTTGCAGTGATCCAGTCTGAAATCAAAGCAATTAGGTATAGTTCCTTTAAGACGTCTTTCGGCATTTTGACCTCATCATCCACGAGAAGTTAAAAACCATTGTATAATAGTAGCGAAATAGCTACCTTTGTTACGGTAGGCAATAAAAAGCATTGAAAAGATACAAGGTAAAGGAAATTATCAAAATGCTGGAAGCAGATGGATAGTTTATTGTTAATCAGGCGGGTAGCCATAGACAATACAAACATCCGACAAGAAAAGGCAGAGTAACGGTAAATGGTAAGTCAAGCGATACGTTAGACCAGTTTTTGTTAAATAGTATTTTTAAACAAGCAGGTTGGCGCAAGTAACCTCGCATTAAATAAAGATCGTTATGGATAAGGTAAATGTACTAGTAAGTTGGAGCGGAGATAATTATGTAGCAGCTACAGGAGAATATAATGGATTAGTAATCGTTACAGCCGATAACATAGAAGAGTTAAAAAACAAATTTGAAGGGGCATTTAGATTGCATGTTGAGGGGTCTGTTGCAGATGGTGATGACCTTCCGGAATACATCAGATCTGGGCAATATGAGTTTGCGTACGGCAAACAGGCTTCGGCCATACTCAAAGAACTGGACGGCCTTGTTAGTCGTGTAGCCTTAGCAAAAGTTACGCATATCAGTGCTACACAGTTGGGACATTATCTTCAAGGCAAGAAGACGCCACGTCCCGAGACGGAGGCTAAGATATTAGCAGGAGTGCGGAAGATCGGAAACGATATATTAGCTACAGTGCAGTGATTTTATGATATAGTGTTTTTACCCCGACTATTTGTCCAAATGACTACAGCAAGAATACCTATAACCCCAATCCATTGTAGGAGGGATACCGTTTCGGAAAGAATGGTATAAGACATTACTACGGCTACGGGCAATTCTACAGCACTCAGGATACTTCCGAGAGAAATGCCAATTTTTGGCATACCATAAGCGAAAAGTAATGGAGGAAGTACTGTACCAAAGAGAGATAGCAGTAGGCCGTAATAAATAATGCGGCTATCGGTTTCCAACAGGATCAGGTTGAGCGGTTGTAGTACTGTAAAGACGAAGATGCATGCTCCGGTAACCATTAAAGCACTTTTTTGAACAATAGGGTAGTCATTTCCTACTTTATCGTTGACAATGATGAATACCGCGTAAGCCGCAGCAGCTAGCATACCATAGATTATGCCCAGCGGATTTATTGTATTGATCGTGGCTTCAAATACACCTGTAGCTAGTAATGTGGCGACAAGTATACCTACAATACCTAAAAGCTGTTTCTTTGTCGTTTTTTGTTTGAACACCACCAAATTGATAAGAGCGCTGATCCATATAAATTGCATCAACAGTACAATGGCAATCGATGCCGGAACCAACTCGACACATTTGTAGTACAGGATGCTGACGGCACCGGTTGAGATGCCTGTTAACAGTATTTTGACTTTTCTTGTTCTTTTGGGGTATCTTTTCTTGTTTTTGAAAGAGGTCAGCCCATAGAGCAGCCATAGCATGATCGTACCAAATAAAACCTGTACTCCTGTTACCTCACTCAGGGTGAAATTTTCGGCGTATGCCAGCTTTACAAAAGTCGAAAGTATACCAAAACTTGCTGCCCCAATAAATACAGCGACTGCACCACGAAATCGTTCCATAGTTTCAAAGTAAGTAACAAATGTGGAAAAAAGATAATTTTAATGCTTATTTGAGAAGACTACTTTTGTGGCGGAGGTAGGTTATGTTATTATTTCACAAAGTACGAGTAGCACTTTCTATATTTTTGGCCTTGCTTTTCCTAACTTCTTGTGGAGTCAGGAAAAAGACATTCTCTTATGAAAGTCCAAGCATAAAGCCAGGTACAACCTCCAACAAAGGAGGGCACGCTACTACTAAAACGAATTTAACGGCGTACTACGCAAATATGTTGGGTGTAGAGACCAGCGAATTAAATAGAGATTTGTACACCTTTATAGATGCTTGGATGGGCAGTCCCCATCGTTTGGGTGGGATGACAAAAGACGGCATAGATTGCTCTGGTTTTGTAAATTTGGTATTCCGGGAGATTTATCATAAAGATTTGCCCCGGACATCCCAAGATATGGCGCAGATCGTGAAACGTAAATATGACCATCAGCTTCGAGAGGGAGATTTAGTCTTTTTCTCTTTTGGGGGGAGGGATATCGATCATGTGGGTATCTATCTTCATAATGACAGATTTGTACATGTATCGACCAAGCAAGGGGTCGTTATTTCTAATTTGAAAGAGACTTGGTATTATAAATATCTCAATCGTTGTGGTACGCCAAAAATATAAGTAATTGTGGGGTTAAGTAATATAATTGTAAATAGCATTCTCCTTCATTTTTTCTAGCAGGTGAATGTAAACAAAATGTGTATTTTTACGACAAATATCTTTAATCCACTATGAGTGTTAAGTCGAAAAAAATATTTCTGACAATCTGTATTGTTCTTCCTTTCATGGTCTATTGTTATGTTTACTATTCTTCCATGGTCAAGAATGCCCCGTTTAGATTTGCAGACTTTGAATCTATCGAAATAACCTATGGAACACCAGATGAAATGGTGAATACCTATAACTCCCAGAGCCGGTTGTATCAGTATTTGACGAAGGACGACAAGCTTGTAAGAGATACCTTGAAAATGCGCAATGATGATTTGTTATATCTACATCGTAAAGCTCAAGAACTGGGGTTTTGGAACGTTGATGACGATATGACGACACCACGAAAAGATTCGACGGAGGGTAGAGATGTGCCTAGGTTTATTTTAAAATATACCTATAAAGAGAAATCTAAAGAGGTCACGCTCGATGCAGACTACGCAGGTCATCCGAAAATGAAAGACGCTGCTAAATCAACCATCGATGCCGTTTTGACCATGTTAGCAGAAGTTAAGGCGAGATAATCCTTATCAGGACTTCCGCTGGTCTATCTCGTCGCGGATTTTGGCGGCAGTTTCGTATTGTTCGTTCTCGATCGCTTTTTTTAATGTGCTTTCGAGTTGTTCGAGAGAAAGTGATGCGTAAGGTGAAGCCTCTTTTGGCTTATTATAAGAAGCCTCTTCCTTTGACGCTTCGCTGCTGGTCGGTGTCGCGATGTTCTCTAAAAAAGCAAAGTCATTACTTTCGATGACAATTCCTGCAGAGGACATGATAAAATCATACGTAAAAATAGGGCAGGAGAACCGTATAGCTAATGCTACAGCATCAGACGTTCGCGCATCTAATTCGATGGATTTATCTTTATCTTTACACAGGATCTTTGCAAAAAATATTCCGTCCACCAAGTTGTAGATTAGCACTTCCTCGATTTGAATGTTAAAGGATTGCGCGAATGTTTTGAACAAATCGTGTGTCAAAGGCCGACTAGGAGTCATTTTCTCTATTTCCACTGCAATAGCTTGAGCTTCAAAACCACCAATAATAATTGGTAACCTACGATTGCCATGCACTTCACCTAGAACTAATGCGTATGCGCCAGACTGAGTTTGGCTATACGATAAGCCCACGATGTCTAATTGTATTTTCTTCATCCTATATCTATACCTCCGTCTTGCAAATATGGTGAATATTAAGTACAAAAAAAAAGCCGTAAGGCTAAAATTTGTTCTTACGGCTTGTTTAATTATTTAAATATGTTAGCTGCCCTTATGGGCTTTTAATGCTTCAATCAATTTGGGTACCACTACAAAAGCATCGCCGACTACCCCATAATCGGCCACTTTGAAGAATGGAGCTTCTGGATCTTTATTGATAACAACGATAGTTTTTGATGCGCTGACACCGGCCAAATGTTGGATAGCTCCGGATATACCTATTGCAATATATAAGTTGGGGCTTATGACGATGCCTGTTTGCCCCACATGTTCGGAATGAGGTCTCCATCCTGCATCAGATACCGGTTTCGAACAGGCCGTTGCCGCTCCGAGAACATCCGCGAGCTCTTCAATCATAGGCCAATTTTCAGGCCCTTTAAGTCCACGGCCCGCTGAAACAACGATTTCGGCTTCAGGAAGAGATATTTTATCTGTAGCTCTGACAATTTCTTTGACCATAGTGCCGAAATCCGAACTTGATAACTCAGTAATGTATGGTTCGATCTGAACATTTACAGAGCGTTCCTTTGTCGCATAAGCATTCGGGTTGACTGTGATGACCTTTATAGCAGAATGTAAAGAAATAGATGCAATAGCCTTGTTCGAAAAAGTTGTTTTCTTGACTTCTAATGCATCGCCTTGGATTGTAGGTAAGTCAATGGCACCCGTAACCAATGCAGCTTCTAACTTCGTAGCCACGCGAGGTGCTAAAGCCTTTCCGCTGAAAGTATTGGAAAGGGCAATGACGTTTACGTTTTCTTTCTTGGCCGCTGAAGCAATGATGGATGCATAAGCCTGATTAACAAACGTAGCCAGATTATCAGTATTTGCATTTAATACTTTAGTGACACCGTAATTGCCCAGTTTTTGGAGCTCATCAGGGCTCACATTCCCGATAGACAAGGCGACGACATTGGTGTTTAGCTGAACAGCAAGATCACTAGCATAAGAAGCAATTTCAAATGCGGATTTTTTCAGCCGACCTTCGGTGTTTTCGATATATACGAGTACGGACATAAGAAAATTCTTTTAAATGATTAAATAACTTTAGCTTCATTATGTAGCAAGTTCACTAGCTCACCTATATTGCCCTCATTAACCAACTTTACATTCCCTCGTGTAGGAGGTGTATCGTAGGCATTGATTTTAGTTAACGATTCGACAGCAATAGGTTCAATAACGTCTAATGGCTTCGTTCTTGCACTCATAATACCTCGCATATTGGGGATTTTAGGCTCTGCAATACCTTCCGCCGTACCTACTACCAAGGGGAGTGAGGCCGAAATGACTTCTTTTCCACCTTCGATCTCACGTTCGATACTTGCTTGCTTGTCTGCGATAGATAGCCCTTTGGCTATGGATACGGACGGGATATTTAATAACTCACCCAACATCGCGGGGACCTGGGCACCATTATAATCTATAGACTCCCGACCGGTCAAAATAAGGTCAAAGCTGTTGGAATTTGCATAATGAGCGATTTGATTAGCGACAAACCATGCATCTATCGGAGAAGCATTCACTCGAATGGCATTGTCGGCACCTATTGCGAGTGCCTTTCGAATTGTTGCGTCTGTCGATGAATCACCTACAGTGATTACGGTGACAGTTCCCGAATGTTCAGCTGCTAAATCAATTGCTTTTGAGAGAGCAATTTCATCATAAGGGTTTATGATAAATTGCACACCAGCCGTATTAAATACCGTGTTATTGTCCGTAAATGTTATTTTTGAAGTGGTGTCTGGGACATGGCTTATACAAACTAATATTTTCATGGTCGTCGCATTTTAATGTCATCTAATTAATCGAAATGAGTGTAATTCAAACTTACATAAAAATACCCTGAAATTATATGCTAGCATAACAATTTTTTGATTTTGATATTCTTTTGACTTTCTTTGTTGGACGAAAAATATGTTTAATGACACGGATAGCACAGTTGCAACAATTTCTATTAGAAAGTCCTGATGACCCGTTTCTCCATTACGCACTAACGATGGAATACGTTAAGTTGGGAGAAAACGGAGAAGCCCTAAAAGGTTTTGAAAAACTAGTTCAGAATTACCCGGACTACCTAGGGACCTATTATCATTTTGGTAAACTATTAGAGAAGGAAGGCGAGAAGGATAGAGCCGTTGAAGTCTATTCAGCAGGAATTAATTTAGCGCGAAATAAAAGAAATATGCATGCCTTATCCGAGCTTCAAGGGGCATTAAACCTGTTATCTGGTTTAGACGAGGACGACGACGATTATTAATTTTCGTAAAAGAGTCGTGTTTTCGTAAAGTTGGTATTTTTTTTGAGTATGTATGGGAAATATATTTTCCATGCGTATTGGTTTTCTCATATCGATAGTTATTTTGTCCTTTGTATTGATGTTGGCTTGTATCAACAATCAAAAAACATCCGATGTAAAGGAGAGGAGTGATAATGTCGAAGTACTATCTGCCAACGTTATCGGACAATATTTAGGCAATTTACCTTGTGTGGATTGTGAGGCTATTAGTACCCTCTTGGAGGTTCGTCGGGACAATTCATATAAACTAACCTATACCTATGAAGGAAAATCGGATGATACTTTTGTGAAACAAGGGTTTTGGAAGATTAACAAAAACCGGTTGATACTTAATGGCGTAGATTATAAGTATAAGATAACAGACGACAAATTATTCCAACTGGATCTCTCAGGTAATGAAATTACGGGGGATTTAGCCGAAAAATATCAGTTAGCCAAGATAAAAAACTAGTTTTATTTCATTCTGATGCTTAGCTATTTAGAAATTTTTGAATTTCGGCTCCTAATCTATTGATTTCTTCATCCATACCGAACATGGGCAAGCCAGTCTCAGGACTTAATTTTAGCCAGGATGTCTCCGTATCTTTAATAATCTGTATGTACTCTTGTCCTTCTTTAAAAATAGTGTAGGTGTCCTCTTCTTCCGGGAATATAGCATAGATGATACCCGCAATTTCAACATCAAATGGTTCTTGTATATTCATATTGTTTGTCAATATGCAAATTTAGTGAATAAAATAAAAGTATTGTTGCAAAAAACCTGGCATATTTATACCTTTAGTCTAACCATTTATGGACATACTAGAAAAAATTGCATTAACGAAAATAAAAGGGGTTGGTCCGAAGATCAGTCGATTGCTTCTCAATTATTGTGGTTCTGCAGAATCTGTCTTTAACAGTTCTCGGAAACAATTATTATCCATTCCTGGTATTGGTGCACAAATTGTAGATACTATTCTTTCCAAAACTTATCTTAAAGAAGCCGAAGCAGAGCTCGCTTTTGTGGAGAAGCATAAGATCGAATTATTGTGGTTAGATGATGCCAATTACCCCAAGCGGTTGAGGCATTGCGATGATGCACCTCTGTTGTTATATTTTAAGGGAAAGGGTAACCTCAATCCGAAAAGAACAGTGAGTATTGTGGGATCCCGTAATGCGACTTCTTATGGGAGACGTATATGTGAACAGTTTGTTCAGGATTTGCAGGCATGCGATGTTCAGATAGTCAGTGGGCTTGCTTACGGCATAGATATCCAAGCGCACAGGCAAGCATTAAAACACCATATTTCAACCATAGGCATACTCGGACACGGATTAGACCGTATCTATCCTGCGGCTCATCGTGATATTGCTTTTAAAATGTTGGAAGAAGGCGGTTTATTGACGGAGTTCCCTTCGGGCACAAACCCGGATAGACAGAATTTTCCCATGCGTAATCGCATCATTGCAGGACTGGCAGATGTCACCATTGTAGTGGAAGCCGCTTTGAAAGGGGGAGCGTTGATAACTGCTGAAATTGCCAATACCTATAACCGAGATGTATGTGCCTTTCCAGGAGGTATAGACCAAGAGTACTCCGCGGGATGTAATTACCTTATCAAAACGAATCGCGCCCACCTTATCCGGCATGTGGATGACTTGTGTTACCTGATGAATTGGGAGCGACAAGAAAAAAGTTTAAAAGAAAAACAATTGACCTTACTTCCGAAAGACTTGAGTAAAGACGAAACTAAAGTCTATAATTTTCTAGTCGATCAACAGCAAGCTATGGTGGATGAAATCGCTGTTCATTGCGATTGGCCACAGAGTAAATTAGCCATTATTCTTTTAGAAATGGAAATGAAAGGATATTTATTATCATTGCCTGGAAAAATTTTTAAATTAATCTAAACCTATATACATACATGCAAACACAAACACAATCTACTAAGGGGATTTGGAAAGTTATTGGAGCTTCCTCCTTGGGAACATTAATTGAATGGTACGACTTTTTTATTTTTGGGAGTTTATCCATTGTTATTTCTACTAAATTCTTTCCAGCAGATAATCCAACTGCTGCATTTTTATCTACATTGGCGACCTTTGCTGCCGGTTTCGTTGTCCGACCTTTTGGAGCTTTGTTTTTTGGCAGGCTAGGCGATATCATTGGTCGGAAATATACATTTATGGTCACGCTAGTTCTGATGGGTGGTGCAACCTTTTTGATTGGTTGTATCCCTAGTTACGAGACTATAGGTTTTTGGGCACCACTATTAGTGTTAATATTAAGGCTTTTGCAAGGGTTAGCGCTAGGAGGTGAATATGGAGGAGCTGCGACATATGTTGCGGAGCATAGCCCTAAGGGACAACGTGGCTATTGGACTTCCTGGATACAGACCACAGCGACATTCGGATTATTTATCTCGTTGGTTGTTATCTTAATTACGAGAGCATTGATGAGTGAGGCACAATTTGATGTATGGGGATGGCGTGTTCCTTTCTTGCTGTCTATTTTCATGGTCTACGTGTCTTATTTGATACGTAAAAATATGGACGAGTCACCCGAATTTAAGCAAGCAAAATCGGAAGGTAAGACATCTAAGAATCCATTAAAAGAAAGTTTTGGTAACAAGTATAACCTTAAGTTTGTTTTATTGGCTCTTTTTGGAGCTGCTATGGGACAAGGCGTAGTATGGTATACGGGCCAATTCTATTCGATGAGCTTCATGAAGACAGTCATGTTTCTAGATTCGGATCAAGCGGATATTATATTAGGGATAGCCTTGCTCTTTGGAACACCGTTTTTTATTGTCTTTGGACGTCTTTCCGATAAATTAGGGCGAAAATGGGTGATGCTCACGGGGATGTTATTAGCCTTATTGACGTATAGGCCAATATATGAAGCCATGTATCAATTGACAAACGTGGACAACAAAACAGAGGTGCACGAGTTGTATAATGCTGAAAAAGCAATGATTGAAACAGAACATGGTCAAGATGAAGTCTTGACGATGACGAGAATATATGACGATGGTACCGAGGTGCGAGAGATCAAGACAACCCACCTGGATAGTGCCGGTGATCCACTGTTGGCGGAGGGGAAAATATTGACCTCTAGCAAAACAGTTGTGGATATTAGTGGTAAAAATTATGTGTCATTGATTGCCCTGATCTTCATTCAAATTATTTATATTACTTTAGTATACGGGCCAATAGCCGCATTTCTAGTGGAAATGTTCCCCGTGAAGATCCGCTATACCTCGATGTCGCTGCCGTATCATATCGGGAATGGTGTTTTTGGCGGACTCTTGCCTGCTGTATCTACCTATTTGGCAACTAATGCACATACTGCGGGCAATGTGGAGTTTTATTTGGCAGGATTGTGGTATCCTATAATCATCTCGGCAGTATGTTTTGTCATTGGCGCGATGTATATTAATAAATCGATGATCTCAAAAAATGAATTATAATGGAAGGATTAAAAAAAGTATTAGGTGTTGTTTGGATTATCATGGCGCTATTAGCCGCGTATTTTTGTATAGTAAGATTTGGGGTTCCTAAATTACAAACAGGACATCAGGAAGATTTGGTATTTGGACTGATTATCGTATTTATACTTACTCCAATTATTTCTATTGGTTTGGGAATATTTGGTTATTTTGCCTTAAAAGGAGAATACGATAAGGATAAAATTTAATTTTCTAGCTGAATATCAATACGCTATACAGAATACCAGAGATTGATTTTTAAAATGTAAAAATTTTGCTAATTTTGCGGTGGGTAAGTCCTTTACGACCAGCTCCCTTTGACTCCCCCAGGTTGGGAACAAAGCAAGGGTATTAGGTTGAGCGGTGCGATAAAGGGGGCTTGCCCATTTTTTATTTATGATTTTTTCCTCATTTTTTCAACGACACAATTGCGCACTATTTTTGCGAGATCAGTATAACAAAGGCCTTTTTGGCTTTTTTAATTTTCAGTTTTTACTTATCTTTTGTTTATTTGTAATTCGAATTAAGAGAATTGTATGAGTTGGTTTAAAAGAAATAAAGCAGGGATTAGCACGGCAACAGAAAATAAAAAGGAGGCTCCTGATGGGATGTGGAATAAATGTCCTTCCTGTAAAAAGCCCCTTTTAAACCTTGAGCAAATTGAGAATAAGTACGTTTGTCAATATTGTGGGTATCATTTGAGAGTAGGTTCTGCAGCTTATTTTTCGATATTATTTGACGACAACAGCTTTACCGAATTGTTTCCAAACCTCACTGCTGGAGATCCCCTGAATTTCGTCGATAATAAACCCTATCACGAGCGATTAGTAGAGAGTCAAGCCAAAACTGGATTGAAAGATGCACTGCGGAGTGCACATGGGAAATTGGATGGACAGGAACTTGTCATTGCATGTATGGACTTTAACTTTATAGGTGGTTCGATGGGTTCTGTAGTGGGCGAGAAAATCGCACGATCTATTGATTATTGTATAAAGCATAAATTGCCCTTTATGCTTATTTCCAAGTCAGGGGGCGCACGTATGATGGAAGCAGCATTTTCTTTAATGCAAATGGCAAAGACATCGGCAAAATTAGCTCTTTTAAGTCAAGCAAAACTTCCTTATATCTGCTTGTTAACAGATCCTACGACGGGGGGGGTGACAGCTTCTTATGCTATGCTAGGTGATATCAATATTGCAGAACCAGGCGCATTGATTGGCTTTGCTGGTCCGCGTGTTATCAAAGAGACAATCAAAAAGGACCTTCCCAAAGGCTTTCAAACTTCAGAATTTGTGCTTGAACACGGTTTCTTAGACTTTATCGTCGATAGACGTCAATTGAAAGAAAAAGTATCTACGTTTTTAAGATTGATAAAATAATTTATGCTCGAAATCTATTGATGATTACGCTACCTTTCTTGGAGGCGCGTCATACAACATACATCGCTTTTGAAATTCAAACATAGATTGTATATTTGTTATAGACATAAATTCGAAAGGTATGCCTTACAAAGAGCGAGAAATTAATAAGTTATACTACACTATGGGCGAAGTCACCCGGATGTTTGAAGTAAATGCATCGCAGATTCGTTTTTATGAGCGTGAGTTTGATATCCTTCAGCCCAAAAAAAACAAGAAAGGTAATCGACTCTTCACACAAGACGATATCGCTAACTTAAAAATCATTTTTAACCTCGTTAAAGATAAGGGATTTACACTACAAGGAGCGAGAGATTACTTGAGAACCAATAAATCGGAGGCAAAGGAAAACCAACGTGTTATCGATTCCCTCGAACGATTAAAATCTTTCTTGTTAGAAGTACGAGATAGTCTATGATTTAGCTATAAAATCTAACACTTTATCTACCATTTCTGTATTACCCATAATTGCTGGAACTCGTTGGTGCAAATCATTAGGTTTCATTTCCAATATTCGTTCTGTGCCTGTAGATGCCTTGCCGCCGGCCTGTTCAATAATGAAAGAAATAGGGTTACATTCATACATCAATCTTAACTTACCTTGAGGTTGCAATGCCGTCTGTGGATAGATAAATACTCCTCCGAGTAAGAGGTTTCGGTGTACATCGGCTACCATCGAACCGATATAACGTGAAGTATATGGCCTATTGGTTTCAGTATGCTCCTCCTGGCAATATTTGATGTAATTTTTAATGCCTTGTGGGAATTTTAAATAATTTCCTTCATTGATAGAATATATAAATCCTTTTGTGGGAATTTTCATATCGGGATGAGAAAGGCAAAATTCGCCTATAGAGGGGTCTAATGTAAATCCGTTGACTCCTTTCCCGGTTGTATAGACCAGCATGGTAGAAGATCCATATATAATATAACCAGCAGCAACTTGATGAAGACCTGACTGTAGAAAATCTTCTTCAGTCAACATTTCACCTATAGCGCTTTTTCGTCTATATATGGAGAAAATCGTGCCTACAGAAACATTGACTTCAATATTGGAGCTTCCATCCAGGGGATCTATACAAACGATATACTTGGCATTTTTTGAGATCCCCGTATCAGTCAGCTCTACGCCCTCCTCCTGCTCTTCAGAAGCTACAAAACAACATTCGCCACCACTTTTTAAGGCCGTAATGAATTGTTCGTCTGCATACACATCCAGTTTCTTCTGATTTTCCCCAAAGATATTAGTGGCGCCAACAGTTCCCAAGATATCGACCAAACCTGCTTTGTTGACCTCGCGGTTTACGATTTTGGCAGCAATACCTATATCGCGCAATAGTCTCGACAATTCACCTTTTGCATATGGAAAATCGGCTTGTTTTTCGATGATAAACTGCCCAAGTGTTTTTAAGGATTTCATAATTTTTGTTTATTCTTGGGCAAAAGTATAAAATATATTATCGTATCCCTAATTCTATCACTTCAAGATCAAATATTTTAGTGCAATCGATTGAGAAACGCATTAATGTACGAACTTGGTGCCATCCTTGCTTACCTGCCGCACCTGGATTCAGGTGTAATAGGGCTAACTTTGGATCGTACTGCACTTTCAAAATATGCGAGTGGCCACAGATAAATAATTTTGGGGGGTGGTCTCGTATTTCTGACTTTACTTGAGGGGCGTATCTGCCTGGATAGCCCCCGATGTGGGTCATCCATACATCCACATCTTCACACTGAAAACGTAGATGCTCTGGACATACTTGCCTTACATCTTTTCCATCAATGTTACCATACACGCCTTTGAAAGGTTTGAAGCTGCTCAGTTGCTCTACAAGCTCAATACTCCCAAAGTCTCCGGCGTGCCAGATCTCGTCACACTTGTCAAAATATTGAAATATTGAATCATCTAAGTAATTGTGTGTGTCGGATAAGAGTCCTATTTTTTTCATAAGGCTAGAAAGCTAAAAAAAATGGTTTTAATAGTTGGCGATATCCGTTAGAATAGATGCCTTTGCTGGCATAAATGACGAAATCGCGTTGTACGTTTCTTGTATTCAAATTTTTCTGTAAATATATGATTTGGCGGATAATAGCTGTATGTTCAAATGAACGGACAGCTATGTTTTGAGCTAAGTGTAGATCATGATTTTGAGCCAGTTCAATTATCTCGGTAGCTAGCTCTGTAGGTAGGATGAGCTGAAGTGAGCCTCCTAAACGAAGTCGTTTATTGGCAAAATCTAGCATACTCCTAAAGAAATTGATATCGGTGTGCTTGGCCATCTTCTTTCGTATATCAGGATTATGCAGTGAATTTGTGTAGAAGGGAGGGTTTGAAACGATAAGGTCATAAAAGCTATTCTCATTAATAATCTCGAAGGAGCCATTTAACGCATTAATTCTATTCGAGAATATGGAATTCTGAAAATTTTTGCTTGCTCGGTGTACAGCTAAGGAGTCGATTTCAACAGCATCAATATACGCTTGTGGGAACTGCTGTGCCAACATCAGGGCGATGACACCGGTACCAGTACCTATATCTAATATCCTGCGAGGATCATCATGAAAGGACATTGCTCCAAGCAGTACGCCATCGGTGTTAATTTTCATAGCGCACCCTTCTTGGTCTACCTCAAATTGTTTAAATCGAAATACCGAATCTGCCATTTATTACAAAGATAAAGAATATCAATATCGTGTGCCACGGCTAAAAAAAATAGAGACACAAAATTTTGCGTCTCTATTTTTATGCAATGTTCGTTATTGAGCGGTTATGGCGGCACCGCTCATAACCTTCAAAACTGTTAGCGTGAAATCTCTAGGATTTCGAATTCCAATTCTCCCGCGGGTACATTGACTTTCGCAACGTCTCCAACAGACTTACCGAGTAGCCCCTGTGCGATAGGTGATTTAACCGAAATTTTTCCGGATTTAAGATCAGCCTCCGTTTCAGATACAAGTTGATATTTCATTTCGGCACCATTTTTCTTGTTCTTAATCCGTACAATAGATAGTGCGAGTACTTTTGAAGTATCCAACTTCGATTCGTCTATCAGGCGAGCGCTGGCTAATACGTTTTCTAACTTGGCGATCTTAGCCTCATGCAGTCCTTGCGCTTCTTTAGCAGCATCGTACTCCGCATTCTCCGAAAGATCTCCTTTGTCCCTCGCTTCGGCTATTGCTCTTGCGATCGAAGCTCTACCCTCGGTCTTTAAATATTGTAGCTCCTCCTTTAGCTTCGCTAAACCTTCCTCTGTGTAATAAGTTACTTCTGCCATAATTATTTAATTAACTTAAACTTTAATACTAATTTTTCACCAAAAAAGAGACAAGACCACATTCCCTATATCCGGGATGCGGTCTTGTCCGTGTCTTACGAAGATAAATTAATTATTTAATATATCCAAATAAGATAGACTATTCCTGATCGACAAACTTATACCCTAAGCCTCGCACTGTTTGCAGGTACAGGGGTTTATCCGGGTTGTTTTCTATTTTTTTTCTTAAACGTACTACATGCATATCCAGCGTCCGCGTATTTACATTAGAGCTGTATCCCCAAACGACTTCCATGAGTTCTTCACGTGTAATTTCACGCCCCATGTTTTGTAGAAAATGTAGCAATATTCTGTTTTCTAATATGGTTAGTTCGATCTTCTTACCATCGCGTACCAATGAATGAATGTTAGGATGATGTTCGGTATCACCAAAAATATAGATGTCTTTATTATTTTTTGGAATAAAGAAACGTATCTTATTTTCGATCATGGCGACCAATACATCCATATTAAAGGGTTTGGTGATATAATCTGTTACACCATAACTATAGGCGTCGATTTTATCGACGTCTTGAGATTTGGCCGTCATCATGATAATGATATTTTCAAATCCTCCTTTTCGGAGACTTTCACAAACTTCAATTCCTTCTTTTCCAGGTAACATCCAGTCTAGTAGTACAATATCTGGCTTTTCGGCAAAAATTATTTGCTCGGCATCGATGCCATTGCCGCTTTGTATAACATTATAGCCCTCAGTTTGCAACCTATGACTAACTAAAAATCGTAAGTTTTCATCATCTTCTATGACAGCAATTGTTATTTCTTTGTCCATAAATATTATTATTTTACTTCTACCGGAAACATTAATGTAAATACCGTGCCTTTTCCCACTTGACTTTCAACTTTGATTTCTCCACGCATAAACTCTGTAATCTCCTTACAAAAGGCTAATCCTAATCCGATGCTTCCCTGTTGATTAAATTGGTTCTTGACGCGGTAAAATTTCTTAAATATACTATTAAATTCCTTTTTATCTATACCTATTCCCTGATCTTTGAACACAATAACAAAATTCTTCTTGTTTTGTTCAACTTTGATATCCAAGACCTTTCTATCAGTAGGCGAATACTTATAGGCATTGTCTACTAGATTTTGAAACACACTATTCAGCAATACAGGGTCGGCAAACATTTCATGTGTGGCATTCGTTGTGAAATTCAATTTAAAATCAGGGTATTTTAGCTGAGAAGCATCGATAATGTGCTGACAGAATTGATTAATGTCTATATATTCGCCATTAAATTTGAGCGATTTATTTTCTATTTGAGCGAAGGAAAGCAATTTGTTCATTAAACTGTTCAATTTATCAGCTTCCTGGTCTAATATCCGTCCATACATAGAGCGTTCGTTATCGGATAGCTTATCAGCGCTTTTGATATTATTCCCGGCTATTTTAATAACACTAACAGGGGTTTTAAATTCATGTGTCAAGTTGTTAATAAAGTCATACTGCAACTGATACAGGCGGCTATTAATCATGACATTCCGATAGATCATATATACAAAGCCTAACAGGATCAGGTATATGATAATTAGTCCGCTGACCACAGGGAAAAAACGCTTATTGATATTCTTTGAGATAAAATAATCGGAAGAGTCAAATTGTAGCTTGAATTCTGATAATGCTCCGGGCAGAGGAAGCTCTGTGGCTATGTACGGTGGAGCATGGTCTGTTACGGTCTGCTCTACAACAGGCTTAATGCTGATATTTTCATAAAGATCAGGATATTTATTGGTTATTTTTAGTTTTCTTGGATCGATATCAAATACAAACAGATCTTGATTATATGATGTCAAATGAAGATCTGGTTGGTTCATAAGTGCTTGGTAAGCAATAAGGTCTGAAGTTCTCGGGATATTCAAATAAGACACTTTGCCTGGTTGTACGCCATAAAAAATTTTATAAAAATCTAAATCAGCAAATTGTAAGGAATCCTGTGATTTATCGAGATAGCTTACCAATTTTAACATCATATTGTTGAAATCTTCCGATATTTTGCCTCTATTGACAGTTGTTTGGTTATCTATCAGCAGTTTATAGTCTTTATTTAACAGATAACGGATCTTAGATTTTACCAATATACTGAGGTCCTTCGCTTTCAGACCTTCTCCTATAGAGTCTTTGTTAGTCAATACGATATCATAAAAAGTTATCTCGCTGATAAAGGGGTACTTTCTTAGAAAGACATTGGCCATGTCTAGTGCCTGTACGGAATCGATATAACCCTGGTAATAGGATATTTCGGGTATTTTTTCAGTAAAAAATTCATTAAACTGTAAGATGGACTCATCAAATATTTCAACCTTCTTATTGTTGAACTCCGTTTCAACAAAATTGATGGTCATAACACGGGCGAGATAGACAACGATAACGAAGAAGATGGTCACCAATAACGAAAAAGTTATTAATAACCCCCAATTTTTTCGATATCTCAAGTTGTAGTTGCTCATTATTTGAGATGGACATCCAGGAATTGCTCTATTTCCTGATAATAAGCGATTATATTTTCCTCTTTCCGAATCCGCTTGCCCTCATCTTTGTTGTAAATATAACGAACGGGTATGTTATTGTTTTTGACACGCTGTACAAATTGGTTGATATCTGTCGGGCTATTGTATCGATCTTTTCCTCCTTGAAAAATCAAGAGAGGCGTCCTGATTTTCTCCGCATGAAACAGGGGAGATATCGCTTTAAACAGATCAGATTCTTTATGAGGATCGCCTATTATACGATGATAAAGCTTTGTATACGATTGATAATAAGGGGGTATTTCCTTGAAATAGGTGAACAGATTCGTATATCCTGATGAGGATATGGCACATTTATACAACGTGGGACTAAAACAAGTAGCATATAATGCGGAGTAACCACCAAAACCAGTTCCCATAATGGCTATTCGCTTTGGATCTGCAATTCCTTCGTTAATTAACCAGGTTACTCCATCATTGATGTCGCTTTGGATTTTTCCTCCCCATTGTTTAAATCCTGCTGTATAAAATTCTTTGCCAAACCCTATCGACCCACGGTAGTTTATTTGGAATACAAGGTATCCGCGATTTGCTAAAAATTGAACTTCGGCATTAAAACCCCATACATCCCTTCGATTTGGTCCATCGTGTACCAATACAATCATTGGGTATTCGGCCAGTTTTTTGTTCGGATAGGTTAAAAAACCATGAATAAGCTTTCCATCCCTCGCATTAAAAGTTACTTGCTTCATTGGAGAGAGGCTCTTGTTGGCTAATGAATGGTTTTGTGAAGATAGTTCGACGATAGTATCCTTTTTTCGGTAGTAATAGTAAATACTTCCTGGGTTTATATCGGTATAGGTCTTAAAGATAACCGTATTAAATAGGCTATCTACGTCTATTATATCAATAGTATAGCCCTCAAAATCCTCTTTTATTCTGTTGTAAATTTTCGCTAACTCAACATCATGAACGATGGTGTTTTTCTTTTCATCGTAGATAGAACTGTATAATACCGATTTTTTACCCGAAGAATATCCTTCCCAATTAATATCGTTATTTTGATTAGCATAAAGGATTTTTACCTCCCTACCCGTATTGAGGTCAAGCGTAACCAATGCTAGTTTATCTCTCCCCAGATTGGATAGTGCATATATTTGGTCTTTCCTGTTCTTCACGGGTCCTAAATATATAATTCTAGATGAAGAATCCGTTTGAAGTACCTTTCGGTAATCCTGGTCATCTTCCTCCCGATACCACAGTGATTCTTGTACACTATCACTCGACATAGCCATCCGAACCTTTCCATCGAAGGAAGCGTACCAAGACATGAAACCCTCAGAATTCTCCTCCACTAATTCCGGTCCGGAACCGTCTAAAGGTATTTTGTATAGATCGAAAACAGACGAATCTCTTAAATTCATCATGACATGCAGGTTGCCATCAATGGACTTAGCTGGGGTGACCCATCTTAGTTTCGTGTCAACGGGTTTCATAAGAGGGGAGGAGCTTTCCGTATGAATGTCTATGGTATATAATCGGATGCTGTCATCCTGCGATTGGCTGTTTGAATAAATTAAACTGTCGTTATTGGCCCAGAAAAAATACTGGACATTCATCTGATTTTGATAGGTTAATTGTTTTGAAGAGTCTACCTGGTCCAAATTGAGAATGAAAATATTACGACAATGTTCGTCCAAACCAATGTAAGCAATTCGCTTGCCATCGGGTGAAAGTTTAAAGCTCGATTTATCTGGTTTTTCAAAAAAATCTGCTATGGGTATTCGTTGATAGCTGCTCGATTTGTTTTTACAGGCCCACATTAAACCTAGAATACCAACTAGGAGTAAATATATATATATCTTCAACCGCATCTTAATTAACCGCTTTAATTCAAAGATTGAAAAATTTTAACATTTAATTGTCTTTGCAACCTTATTTTTACACCACTTCGTAAAATGCAGCTCGGATAGAGTGAACTTATTTTCATAAATTAGCACGATGTATCTATATAATATCTCGGTTATTGTCGAAGAGCAAGCACATCATAACTTTTTACAATGGCTAAAAAGCGAATGGTTACCCCGTGTTGATGACGAAGTAAAACTTCTTAAGATGTTGGATGTACCACATGAAGGATATACATATTGTGTGCAGCTTGTGGTGAATAATGAGCGTGACATTGAGGTTTTTAAAAATATGCACCTTGTTACCCTTCAACAATATATAGGCGATCATTATGCAGAAAAGGTATTCTTATTTGATAGTATTATGCAATATCTACCTTAATCCTCACCCGTTCTTAATTTTACTTTTTCTTAATCAGACTTGGGTTGAAGGAAATTTTTGGGGAAAGATAATGTAACAATATTAGCCGTCCATATCGATAATTAAAAGGAGCAAAAAAAAGGATGGCAAAAAATAGTACGCCAATATACACCCAAGGTGATTCACTTTTTGAAAGAAATGCAGTGATTAAGGCTAATGTTACGACCTGAGCTACCGAAAAGGCATAACTTACATACATCGCAGCATAGAAATATCCGGGCTCTATCTCAAAACGGAAGCCGCAATGGGGGCAAAACTCGTGCATTTTTTGCTTTTTAACACCATAAACAGCACCCTCAAACATTTTTCCTGTACGACATTTCGGACATTTGGATTGTACAACAGCTTGAAATCTTGAAATGTTCATTTATAGGCGATTATAAAACAGATGACTTAGTTTCTTTGTGTCGGAATTTGGTATACCAAAGAATTCCCACCCCTGCACCAATGAGAAAAGGCATAGCAAGTAGAAATAATATGCCATTATTAAGACCTCTACCTTGGGTGTTTTCTCCTTTTACACTATTTTCTGCATTTAAGGAGCACATCGCACATTGCGCAGTGGAAAGCTTTGGAGTTGTCCAACAAAATAAACAGAACAGCCCAAATGTTAGCAAGATCAAGCGACTAATTCTCATACGGCAAAGATACATTATAAATAAATATTTTTTGTCAAAAGCGAGTTAATACTATTAATAAAACGCCGTGACGGGGCTAAAGTAAGGTATTAAACTTCTCCCAGAAGCCATCGACCGGTAAGGGGGCTTCGATTCGTGTTGCTTCATTTTTGATCGGATGTTCAAAATCGAGCGATCTAGAATGTAGACATATGGTACGTCTCAACGAGCCTCTTGGATAGCCATATTTATTATCGCCCACGATAGGGCAACCGATATACCCTAGCTGACACCTTATTTGATGTGTACGCCCTGTCACTGGAGTGATCTTCAGGAGGTAATAACCGTTTAAATGTCCAATAGTTTCGTAGCTTAATTCTGCATAACTTCCATTTTTCACTTCCCTATCATAAGCTTTGGTCACCATCTTCTTTCGATCCCGAAGCAACCAATTCTGCAATACATCGGACGGTCGAGGAGGTTTGTTTTTGACAACTGCTAAATAAGTCTTTTGAACCTTTCGGTCGTGAAAAAGCTTGTTCATACGGTCGAGGCTCTTACTTGTTTTTGCCATGAGGATCATACCGCTTACGGGACGATCGAGACGGTGTATTACACCGATAAAAGCTCCATTCGGTTTATTATACTTTTTGGTAAGGTACTCTTTAACCATATCTTCTAGCGACAGATCGCCAGAGATATCTATCTGTACAATATCGCCTCCTCGCTTATTTATCGCGATCAGATGATTGTCTTCATATAGAATATCCTTATCGGAAATACCTGCTCCCATAGTCCGTGTTCTTCAAAAAAGATCGTTATTGTACAGCGTCCTTTGCCCGGGCAGCCTCTTCCTTGGCTTTCTTTTTAAAGAATCCCCTGAATAGGAAATTGCTTTGTAACGCTTCCATATTTTGATCGAGCTTATGTGTACTCGAATTCAGGTTTCTCAAAACCTGCTTGATTTCTTCGGCCACAGCGGGGTCGTTTGTCAGCACGCCTATTGCATTGTTCTTATCATTTAGACGAGCCGAAGTTGCATTTAAATTAGCCATTAATGTATTGGCAGTTTGCGTGATATTTTGTAGTTGAGTAGCTGATTCACGAAGACTTGTAAATACCGTCGTGTCAGTTGTCATGTCGTGTATAAAGCCTTGGTCATTGTTCAGTTTGGTTGTTAAAGAAACCACATTGTTCATAACCTTATGAACGTCGGTCATAATTTGGTTCAGTGAGACCGTTGTTTGTTTCAGATTGTTAGCAATAGCATCGTCGGTCATCAATGCACCTACCGTGCCCTTCCCCTCAATTATTTGCGTGGATAACAAGGCGAAATTTTTAGTGATTTCGAGAAGATTGGTGCCATTGCTTTGCAGCATATCCAGCATTTGATCCATTCCGCCGCTGGGGCCGGATTTGATAACATCTCCATCGTGAATAGAAGGGAATGTTGCTGTCCCTCCAACTAGACTGATGATAGCGTTTCCGATTAAACCGTCTGATCCCAGGGTGGCTACGACATCTTTACGGATAAATTCACTGGATTTTTCTTCTATACTCATCACAACCCGTACGTCAGCCACATTCTCAAAAGCGATTTCTTTAATAATACCCACTTTAACCCCAGAAAACCATACGTTATTACCTACTTTAAGACCTTTTACATCCTTAAAATAGGTTGTCACCACCAGGTTTTTACTGAATTTATTCTGTTGTGTCCCTAATACTAAAATTCCAGCGACCAAAATAACTAACCCTATTAATACAAAAAGTCCAACAATAATGGATCGCTTATTTTCCTTTGCATTCATTATATCGTATATTATACTATAAAATTGTAATCATAAAATGGTTTGACACGGTCATCATCTGTGTCAAAAATTTCTTCAAATGTGCCCTGTCGTTCAAATTTACCATCCAAGAGCATGACCATACGATCGCCGACCATTTTGGCACAAGATAAGTCGTGGGTGATAATAATGGAGGAAGTCTTATACCTTTCCTGCACCTCATTTATCAGCCCGTTAATATCAAGACAGGTAATTGGGTCCAGTCCTGCAGTAGGCTCATCATACAACATGATGTCAGGTCGCAATATCAGTGTCCGCGCAATGCCTATTCGTTTTCGCTGTCCCCCAGATAATTCGGAAGGCATTTGATTGATCGCTCGTAACAGGCCAACTCCGTCTAATACGTCTTCTATCTCTTTATTTATTTCCGATCGAGATAGATTTCGTTTATTCCGTACCAATGGAAATTCTAAGTTCTCTCGAACCGTCATGCTGTCATATAGTGCACTGTTTTGGAACGAAAAACCTATACGCTGTCGCAATATGCGGAGTTGTCTTTCATTTAGTTCGTTGACAACTTCTCCCAATACATCAATGTTTCCTACATCGGGCTTTAATAGTCCAGCAATGAGTTTTATCAAGACTGATTTTCCTGTTCCGGATCTACCTAAAACTACTAAGTTCTCGCCATCATATAATTTTAGATTGACATCGCGTAATACATGCAGAGAGCCAAAGGATTTGCTGACATTATCAACATTGATAACGCAATTTTCATAATTGATAGTGATTTTTTCCTTCTCCACTGAATTCAGCTATATTAACGATAAGACCTGAACAATTAATAACTCCTCGATAAAAACGATAAACATGGAAGCAACTACTGCACTATTTGCGGCTTTTCCAACTCCTTCAGTACCTTTCGAAGAGTAATATCCTACATAGGTGCTGACAAAGCCTATGGTAAAGCCGAAGACTACTGCGCGCAATACCATAGCAAATACGTCAATCATCTTTATGGCTTCAAACACTTGGGTGAAAAAACTCAGCAAACTCACCTGATCTTTTGAAATGATACTTAGATATCCACCCAGCAAACCTATACCACCGACATAGAAACAGAGTATAGGTATCATGATGGTTGTAGCGATAATACGACTTACAATTAAAAATTTGTAAGGATTAGTGCCAGAGACTTCCATAGCATCTATTTGTTCCGTAACATTCATAGAGCTTAATTCGGCTCCTATCTGAGAGCCCACCTTTCCCGAAGCAATGAGTGCGGTGACCAAAGGGGCTAATGCGCGTACAATAGCAATTGAAATCAGCGCTGGTAACCATGAGCTTGCACCAAACTCTTCTAAAGATGGGCGAGACTGTTTTGTAAAAACGAAACCGACGATAAAGCCTGTCAGGCTAATGAGCGGAAAAGATTTCCACCCTACTTCATAGCATTGGCGTATGATTTCTTTGAATTCATAGGGGGGGGTAAATAGTTCACGTATAAAACGTAAAAAAAAACGATGGATCCGTGCGAACTCCAGTAATAAGTTTGTTATTTTTCTCCCCATTAATGATTTCTTTCAAATATCCTTATTGGTGCAAATAAATTAAATCTTGGCAAATGTACGAATTTTTAACATTTCTCTTTCCCAGGCGACCTGTATCTGGCATTATAATATCAATTCGTTACAAAATGTTTTCCTAATTTTAGGATAAGTGTGGACTTAAACAAGAATAGAAGCCTATAAAACTGGCGGGGACCACTTCTGCTAATGTCCTATTTAAGTGAGTTCGCCTTTCACAAATGTTGTTTTTTTGTGGCAAAAAAAATTACCTTTGGAGCTGACGCTTTCTCTATTGAGGATAACCAATAAAAAATACTGTTTTAAATAGCCTTTAGCTAGGTTGTTTTTAATAAACTCATAATAATAAAATTATGCTGTCATGATGTGTTTTTCTGAGATTTGTAGTGTGAAATGATTGTATTTCTACCATTGATAGCGTAAAAATATAGCTATGATTTGGAGAGACATTTTTTTGGAGAATGGTTTAAAGCCATTTTTTGACCAATAGAAAAATAGAGAGAGGAACGTTGTAAAAGTTAGAAACAAATGGCTGTAAATTACATTTATAAGAGAAATCGTACAATGCTAGGCTTGATGATATCAGCTATCGTACTTTTGTTTACCACGCAATGTGGTAAGAGTGATTTATCCGGAGAATCTCTTGAAACATTGCAGCAAGTGATCGCCAACCGTGAATATTACTTAGAAAAGAAGTTAAATCAGATTGACAGTGTCCGAAAGCAGTTACATTCATCTACTGATGCCGCGACTCAATTTGATGCATATAGAACTCTTTTTCAAATGTATTATGATTTACAGATCGATACCGCTTTACAATATGCAGAGCATATGCTTGAGCTGTCAGAGGGTGCGCTCAAACCACAATCCACTTATCGGACAGAATCATTGTTTCTGATTGCTCGCGTTTATGCCTACACAGGTATGTACAAAGAATGTGGAGAATTATTAAATAAAGAATATTCTTTTACAGAAGGACTTTCAGATGACCTTAAAAGGCTTTATTTTATGGCAAAGATGGAACTGTACAAAGGGTTGGCTGATCAGACCATTATCGAACGTGAACTGAAGGTATATGAGACGATAATAGATGCTAGCCGGGATTCTTTAATGGCCATTACGCCCAAGAATTCAGTTTGGTACCTTATTCATCTATCCAATAAACTGAAAGCGGAAGGTGATTATGATCGTGCCTTGGAAGTCTTGTTCAAAGCCTATAACCAGCTCACTACCGAAGACCGTGATATGGCTCATGTTGCCTTTTTTGTGTCCGGTTTGTATAAGTTAAAAGGGAATTTGGAACAACAAAAACGATACTTGATTATATCATCTATAACAGATGTCAAACATGCGGTAAAAGAGTATGTCTCCTTATGGACGCTTGCAGCCATCCTTCATAATGAAGGGAACATAGAAACTGCCTATCAATTCATCGAGATATCATTGCAGGACGCGATGTATAGTGGGGCATATAGATGGACACAGTATATCATAAAAATCCTGCCCGATATTTATGGAAGTTACAACGCAAAGATTCTACAACAGAAGAATACGATATCATCGGCATTCTTTATCATTGTTTGCCTATTAGCATGCTCCATTTTTTTATCAATATATATTGTCAGACAATACAGAAGGTTAGATAGAGCAAAAGGCCAACTTCTCGTTCTCAACAATGAACTGATGTCCACAAGCCTCTTGAAAGAAACTTATCTAAGCAAGTTTATAGATCTATGTTCAGACTATATAGATAAGATCGATGAGTATAGAGGAAATCTAAAAAGGCTTCTTAAAGGCGGAAGCGTAGAAAAAATTGAAAAGGAATTGGAGTCTACTAAATATATTGAAAATGAACATAGAGCTTTTCTCATGAACTTTGACGAAACGTTTTTAAACTTATATCCGAATTTTGTTTTCGAATTTAACAGTTTGTTTCCACCAGAAGAACAGCAGAAAATTAGACCGAACGAATTGTTGACTACGGAATTGAGGGTTTTTGCACTTATCAGGCTAGGCATAACCGACAGCTACAAGATAGCTAAGTTCTTAAGATGCTCCATTACTACGATATACACCTATAGATCAAAAATGAAAAACAAATCACACTATCCGGATAGTTTCGAAGAGCGAATCAAAAGAGACCAAAGACAAGCTGGTTTTTCATCTTCAGGGGAATAGATATCTCGTTAGACGATTATCTTAACCAATACTCGATTTTGAGAAAGTGGCATAACTTTTTTGATAAATTGTATGCTGTTTTTGCTTTCAGATAAATCGCTAAAACACGGCTAATCGTTTGAAAAAAGTTTAGATTACAAGTTTTCAGAAATGAACATAAACTGCTGTTTTTCAGTTTTTTAGTAAATTATTTTATCTTGATTTTTCTTGGTTGAACATAAGGGACATATTTATCTCAGATCTAAATGCAGAACTTTGGTGTCACCAAATATAAAAGTGCTGGAAAAACTTGAGGGAATGAGAAAATTATTAACCTGTTTTATCGCGTTATTTCGTTTGTTGTATCTCGGATAATATGTGGATTTAGACATTACCCCAAATTTTGGAAAAAGTTAAAAAACATATTTGGTATTCATCCTCAGTTGTAGGCTTGAATAGGTGATTGAGATGTTTAACAATAATCAAATTAATAGTATAAATATGAAACACAAAAGAAGTATTTTTTGGGCCTTTGTACTAATGGTCAGCTGTCTCGGTTTTTTTGCTTGTTCGAAGGAGGACAATTCAAAAAATGCAGTAGCACGTCTTAAGGTGGATAAGATACAGCTGTCGGTGATACAAACGGGGAGATTGAGTTCGGGTAGTAAGCCAACGCTCACGGTTTTAGCTAATTTAGGATATGAAATAACTAGCGATGTCAGTTGGATATCGACAGATAAACCAACGGGAAAGGGGCAAACTGATGTGGTTCTCCATATCGAAGAAAACACGACAGGTGATATTCGTACAGGTCATCTTACTATCTCTTCCAAAGAATTAAGAGAAAAAGTAACAGTCATACAGACTATGGATCCAGACACGGACGACGGTCAAGATATCGGATTCGTTTATCTGGAAGATGACTTTGGCTGGTGTGAGCCATTCGGAGGAGTGGACGAAGTCGAAAATCAAGCTACGGGAACTACGGTTAATGCTAATACCAACACAGCTGCTAAAGCTGCACTAAATTCTAGGGGCTATGAAGATATTAACCCAGGGGGTAACTGTTTCTATCTAGCAAAACATTTCTTTAAGATGGGTAAAACAGACTATCAGACAGGAGTTCGACTGAATAATATTCCTAATCTTGAGGATGGTAAAACCACAAATGCCCGCCTCACATTCAACGCTACGCCGATCCGTACAGGTAGTGGAAATTATGATAAGGTATATGTGGTTGTACAAATTGAAGGGCCAGGTACGGTCAATGGTGGATCGAAGAAAGTAAGCGAAGAAATCAACATACAGATTCCTGACGGAGGAACTTGGTATTGGGTAGAAAAAAGTGTTGAACTTTTTGGAATTGAAGCGCAGACGAAGATTACCTTGAAGACAAACAAATCTGGTTCTGAAGCAGGGACTTTCCGTTGGAGTTTGAATGACATCAAAATTGAAAAAATAAAGACGAACTAACATTCAAGATTATGAAAAAAATAAAAGTATTTGCCGTCCTGCTCACTGTTTTCGCAGTAACGTCTTTTCATTCTTGCAAAGATACTTTGTTTATGGATGATATTTTTGAAGTGTCTGTCAATAGTATCTCACTGAATTATATGGGGGTATTGGAAAGTGGAAGTAGTGCGGAGATAGAGATAGGTACCAGTGGGTCTTGGCAAGTAGCTTCAAAACCGGAATGGGTAGAACTTAGCAAAAGCTCAGGCGAGCGGGGTCGCTATACTATCTTTCTGACTGTTGGTGAAGCCGGAACAGAGCAAGGTAGAGAAGGGAAAATTGTTTTTGAGAGTTTAGGAAAAACAATTGCTGTAGATGTGACGCAAGCCAAAAAGGTAGAGGAGCTGACTGTTTCTCCTTCTGAAATAGCGGTCAATATACGCGGAATGCTGGGCAATGACAAGGTGCCTACATTATATATATCCACCAATTCGGACTGGAGCATCTCCGATTTGCCTGCGTGGGTTACAGTTGACAAAACATCGGGAAAAGCGGGGAATGTTTCCGTAATATTGACGGTAGAGAAGAATGATACAGGAAATCTACGTCAGGGATCATTTACCGTTACATCTGGAGCTCACTCGGAGAATGTGAGTGTGGAGCAAGATCTTTCTTATACTCCTTTGACAGAGACAGCGATGATCACAGGCGATCAAACTGGTGCAATTACCAGCGGATCTGCAACCTTCGAAATCACCTCGCCAGAATCATGGACACTGACGGCAGATAGCTGGATACATGTAACACCGACAACTGGAGATGCGGGAACTTCAGAAGTAACCGTTAGTCTTGACCTGACTACCGTGGCGCGTACAGGTATAATTACCATTAAAGATGCCGATAACTTGACTACTGTAGTAACGGTGAAACAAGAGGTGCTTTTCCCGGACGATGGGAAAACAGTTGGATATGTTTACCTCACGGATGACTTCGAATGGGTGCGTCCATATGCTGGAGTAGACGAATTGATAACTGTGCCGACCAACCCAAGCCACGGAAAAGGATATACTGGAAGTACTGCAAATATGCATACAAAAGGTGCAACAGGATCTGCAACCGTATCGGCTGCAACTGCCTTTGCTAATCGTAACTATGAGGATATCAACTGGGACGGAAACGCATTCTACTTCGGTGCGCATTATTTCAAGATGGGAAGAACAGCAGTAAGAACTGGCCTTAAGTTAACGTCTATACCTGATATCGCTACTGGTAAATCAACGAACGTGACGCTCACCTTTAACGCTAGTCCTTCGCGGGGCGGATCCTCGGGAAGTGGGTTCGACGATGTCATCTTGATGGTAGAGATAGAGGGCCCTGGATCAGTAGGTGTTAATGATAAGAATACGAAATCCAAAGACGATATTGATATTCAGATCCCGGACAACCCTGCTACAGACTGGTATTGGATAGAAAGAAGCGTTGTGCTTTATGGTGTTACATCAGAGACAAAAGTCACTATTAAACCTAGCACTAAGAGTCCAGGTACTGACTTCGTTCGCTGGCTACTAAACGATATCAAATTTGAAAAACACAGTGTCGTAAACTAATTGGCTCTTTTATCTATTAAAATAAACAATACAATATGAAAAAATCAAAAAAGCGTTTGCTTAATCATATATGGATGGGGGTCTTTATGTTCTTTTCCCTCATAGCTCTGGCACAAGGACAGACCCAAACTGTTTCGGGGACGATCACCAACGAAGAGGGGGAAACCATGGTTGGTGTCAGTATAAGCGTAAAAGGAGAGCAACGAGGCACGGTCTCTGATCTGAATGGAGTATATACCATCAGTGGCTTAAAGACAGAAGATATACTGATATTTTCGCTTGTAGGTTACCAAACTGTTGAAGCATCCGTAGGTAATCAGGGACAGATAGACATTAAGATGGTCTCGTCCGCTATCAATTTAGAAGAGACGGTTGTCATTGGGTATGGTTCATTAGAAAAACGACAAATCACCTCTTCGATTACCTCTATTCGAGGTGATAAGCTTACTTCAGGTCTCGGTGGAGCGACAATAGCGACTGCCTTGCAAGGCAAAGTACCGGGCCTTATGATCGATGGTACCGCTAGCCCGAATGCGAGCAATAGCTTTCAATTAAGAGGGGTCGCTTCTGTGAATGCGGGGCAGGGGCCGCTTATCGTTATTGATGGTATTCCCGGCGGCGATATCCGTGCGCTCAATCAAGAAGATATCGAAACTATTGATGTATTGAAAGATGCCTCGGCTGGTGCTATTTATGGTACGAGAGCTGCAGGTGGTGTTATACTCATTACAACTAAGCAAGCTAAAGCTGGAGAAGTAAAAGTGCAATATAGTGGAGAGTTTTCGACAGAGCAGATACGTAAACGCCCGGATCTTCTTACATCCAGTGAATATGTTATGTATGGTCTCGGACAAGATTATGGATACGATACCGACTGGTATAGTGCATTGACCAACGATCGCCCATTTTCACATCGCCAGGTCCTCAATATATCCGGAGGTAGCCCGAATGCGCTGATATATACCACCTTTTCGACACAGGATCAAAAAGGTATTGTGATCGGCGATGGTAGAAAGGACTACTCAGGACGTATCAATAGCAAATTTTCCTTATTCGACAACAAGGTCGAGATAGAAGCACGGGCACAATATCGTCAAGCGCAAAGAGACCAGCGGAACGGTTCAGGTTCTTTCAATACAGCGTTGATGCTCAATCCGACCATCCCGATATATAATGATGCCAATGAATCGGGCTACAATGTTCGGGAAATAGGCATTTCGGGAACCAATTACAACCCCGTTGCCGACATCATGCTGAAGACATACGATGGAAAAGATAGCTGGTTGCAAAGTGATGCATCTCTTCGGATCAACCTCACGAACGACTTGTTTATCAAAGGCACAATCGGATATCAAGAATCTAAATGGCAATTGTATCGTTATACTTCGGCCTATCACAAATCCTCTGTGGATAACGCCAGAAGAGGCGAAGGTTATCATGGTTTTAGCAAAGATATTCGTTTTTCTGCAGATGCTTACCTCAATTATAAAAAGATATTCAAAGAGGATCACAACATTGATGCAATAGCAGGATATAGTTTTTGGGAGGCAAATGGCGAGAGTTTTAACATGACAAACTACAATTTTACGATAGAAGGTGTAGGGCCATGGAACATGGAAGATGGTACATGGTTAAGCGATGGAAGAGCGCTCATGGATTCGCAAAAAGATCCACGTGAGCGTCTTTTGTCCCTGTTTTCACGTGTCAATTATGCATACAAAAGTCGGTATCTTTTATCTGCCAGCTATCGTCGGGAGGGATCCTCTAAATTTGGTCCAAATCATCGATGGGGAAACTTTTGGGCAATTTCTGGAGGTTGGCGACTTACGGAGGAGGATTTTGTTAAAAACTTGTCTTTCATCAGTGAACTGAAAGTGCGGGTAGGTTATGGAGTGACAGGTAACAACAGTTTCGGCAACGGTTATGCAACTCGTATGTATAGTCCAGATAGCCAGATGTATCCTACCCCTAATGGCGAGTGGATCTACGCTTATGGACCTCAACGAAATGTCAACTCCAATCTTAAATGGGAAGAAAAAGGTGAGTTTAATGCAGGGGTAGATTTTGGTTTTTGGAACAACCGTCTATTTGGTAAATTTGATATCTACCAAAGACGTGTGAAGGATCTGTTATTTCAAACAGATGCACCAACCCCTCCAATGACGCACACAACCATCATGAAGAATGTAGGAACTTTACAGAATAGAGGTTGGGAGTTTGAATTAGGAAGTGAAGTAGTCCGCCATAAAGATTGGAGCTACAATACTGTAGCAAGGCTGTCACATAATACCTCCAAAATATTGGATTTAGGAGAAGATGGTGTTATTGACATGGATGCTTTCCCTTCACCAGGTAATCCTGGAAGAGCCGGTCGTTTACAGAACGACGCTACTATTGGCAAGTTCTTTGTCTTTAAGTATGCAGGGTTGGATGAAAACGGAAAGTGGTTGATCTATGATAAGAATGGTGAAATCGTTCCAGGTACGAGTACAAATTTGATCAATGACAATAAATACTATATGGGCAATGCAATCCCTAAATTGACCATTGCTTGGGATCATAATGTGAGCTATAAACAATTTGATTTCTCGGCTTCTTTGCGCAGTTATATTGATTATGATGTGTTTAGTCAAGTAAACATGTATTATGGGCTACGTACACAATCACAGTTTAATGTATTAAAAGAAGCTTTTGATCGTTATGCAGCGGTCAATGATGAAAAAATACTGAGTGATGTATTTATAAGTGATGCATCTTTCATAAAGCTTGATGCGGTCAGTGCAGGATATACATTTAACCTGAAGAAGTATACGCCATATGTATCGAAAGCACGATTATATTTTACATCGAGAGATTTGTTTGTATTGACCTCGTATAAAGGAATCAACCCAGAAGTTAGTCTTAATGGTTTATTTCCTGGTTTTGAACAAATTAATAGTACAGCTAGTATGTATCCACAGACCCGTAGATTCACACTAGGAGTACAACTAACATTCTAAAAAATTAGATAAGATATGAAACGCTATTTATTAAAATATTTCAAAATATCTGGATTAACATTTTCTCTTTTATTGGGAGCTTGTGATCTCAATGAACTGCATCATTCTTCGGTCACTCCGGATACTTTTTTTACTTCAAAAGAAAGTACGTATGCGGTACTCGCCCGTCCATTCACCCATTGGCGTTGGTTTCTAGGTGCTGACCGTTGGTATCTGCAAGAACTGACAACAGATGCGATGACATGTCCTCAGCGTGCTGAAGACTGGTATAACGGAGGAGAATACTTCCGCCTCCAATACCATACTTGGAATCCTGATGATCGCTTTGTAGAAAATACCTACAATGGAGTTGGAGGGGGGATTGCCCGTACCATGTCTGCAAAAGAAGATCTGGAGGCCTTGGATTACTCGACGGTCGGCATGACAGAACAGGATAAAGCAGACCAAGTGCAGCAGTTGGAGACTTTGATTGCATGGTTCTATATGCGTGGACTTGATTTCTTCGGGGGAATGCCAATCTATGAATCAACACAAGACGAACTTCGCCCGAGGGCTAGTGACCAAGAAACATTTGATCATATAGAGACCTTGTTGAAAAAAGCAATACCCAACCTGAAGAAGAAAACACAGTTAGGTGCATTTGAAGATGGATATATCCGGCAAGGAGCTGCTGCGGCTATGTTGGCGCAGCTTTACTTCAATGCCGAGGCATATACAGGACAAGACCGGTTCAATGATTGTGCAATTGTTTGTCAGGATATTATCAATGGTGTATACGGCGCTTATGAACTTGATAATACCTGGTGGGGACCGCATGGTTTCGACAATGATCGTTCTCCTGAAATCATTTGGGCAGCTCCTTCAAAAGGCGGTGGAACCACAGAAGCCGCATGGCTTTGGTATTGGCGATACTTTTATCATCAGGAGAGCAGTAAGTACTTTGGAGGAGTAGCAGGCAATGGGGCACCTTACAATGGCTTTATGTTAAGCCCTTCTCGCAAACCTACTGGGCAGATATATACCGAATTCAAATTAGGAAATCCTTACGAAAAATTCCATGATATGGATCTGCGGAAAAAGCCTTTTGTTTATAGTGGGAATAAGAATTATGAAGGTATGTTTTTGGTTGGGGCGCAAACAAATCCTATAACAGGAGAATCGACTAGGGGAACAAAATTGTATAGTGGAGAAATTCTCAACCTGGTAGATATTGTCGCTCCATTCAAAGACCTCAACTCCAAGTATGGAGGTGACGTATCCCAATTACCTTCAAACATTCAGGTGGGAGAGGAAAATAGTGGAATACGGTTAGTAAAGGTTCCTCAGCCTAACTTAGCAGATCAACAACTTCAATTTGACCCAGACTGTCCCGTTATTCGTCTTACGGAAATATATTATATGCTTGCGGAATGTAAATTTCGAACGGAAGATGAACAAACGGCAGCTACATTAATTAATACTGTGCGTAAGCGGAATTTTGCCAATAGGGTGGATCCAGATCCAGTGACGGTTGATAATTTGGACAAGTACCGGATGTTGGATGAATGGTTAATAGAGTTCCTTGGAGAGGGACGTAGACGTACTGATCTTATCCGTTGGGATGCATTTACCCAAGAGAAATGGTGGGATCATGAACCAACGGATAAAACGAGGAATAGATTTCCTATTCCCAATTCGGCTATTTCGGCTAATAATTTATTAAAGCCAAATCCGGGATATGGAGGTTAGTGGCGAATAATGAAACTGTAATCATTTTAATGAGAAAATAATCAAATCATGACACGAAAAATATTTTTCAAATTATTAACTATATCTCTGCTCCTGTTTATAGGTTGTAGTGAAGATGAGCGCCTAGTTCGGAATCCGGCTCCGGAAGAGCCGAGTGATATTGGTGTAGAAGAGGGAATGAACCTCGTAGGTAAACTCACAGACGGCAACATTCCGGTCGTCGGAGCCATTGTCAGTGATGGCTACTCTGTGACTACGACGGACGATGAGGGAATCTATCAATTAAAAGCAAATGACCTAGCAAAGTTTGTCTTCGTATCGGTCCCTGCCGATTATGAAATACCTACGGAGGGAGGTTTGCCCAAAATATACCGTGAATTGCCTGCGGATAAAAGTCAGGTTATACGTAGAGACTTTGGTCTGAAAAAACAAGCGGCGGTAAGCAAGTTTCAGCTGTTGGCACTGGCTGACGTACAAATTGGCCAATCCGTAGAGCTGAGCTGGCTTCGTCAGAACGAGATACCCTTAATCGCGGACTATGTAAATACCTTGAAATCCGCTTCTCCTGTCTATGGTATTTCCCTTGGAGATCTAGTTTGGGACAACATGGCTTATTTTACGGAGTATGCAACGGAAATAAAGCGGCTGGGACTACCTATATTCCAGGTGATCGGTAACCATGACCACGACAGAACGGTGACGAACAACGACTATCTGGCAGCCCAACAATTCGAGCGTAATTTCGGCCCAACTTATTATTCCTACAATATTGGAGATTGCCATTTTGTAGTACTGGACAATGTTGATTACAATGGACACAGTGACTATAGTAACTACATTCCAGAAAACCAACTTGACTGGCTTAAAGAAGATCTAAAACATGTCAGCAAAGACAAGCTTATTATACTCGGAACCCATATTTATACCTCAAGAAGGGATCGTCCAACGTTAGGTACTAGCAATAAACAAGCTCTCTATGACCTGCTAGAAGGTTATAAAGTCCGTATCTTAACGGGACACCTTCATAATAACCGGATGACGACTATTAATGCGGACATTGAAGAAAACAATTTGGGATCTGTAATGGGGGCTTTTTGGAATTATCTATGTAACGATGGAAGTCCGCGTGGCTATGCGGTATATGAGATTGAAGGTAATGAGATTAAAAATTGGTATTACAAGGGTACAGACAAATCAAAAGATTATCAGATAAAAATCTATAAGCCGGGACAGGCTGTTACACTTTCTAGGCAAGATGGTGTTATCATCAATATTTTTGCTTGGCACACAAACTGGACAGTTAAGGTTTATGAGAATGATGTTTATAAAGCCACTTTAGCTGATAATCTTAGATTTGAGATGGATAAGGATGCATATGATGCTTATTTCGGGGATACTAAGCCTGCTCATCGTCCTTCTGCAGAACCAGAGGCTTATAATGACCATATGTTTTATTACAAACCTTCTGCAACTACTGGAATTACCATTAAAGTTGAAGCAACTGACTCATATGGAAATGTTTATGTGGAGAGTGTAGGTTTATAAAGAGCAATAAAAAACACATATAAATAAATTATAAAAAAGAAACGGTGGATTTTTCAAAAATCCACCGTTTCTTTTTTATGCTATGAATACTGATTGTTTACAAATGTATAACCTCGCCATAGGCATCAGCAGCAGCTTCCATGACCGCTTCACTCATCGTAGGGTGAGGGTGTACGGACTTGATGATCTCGTGACCTGTTGTTTCCAGCTTACGTGCCACGACAACCTCAGCGATCATCTCGGTAACATTGAAGCCAATCATGTGGGCACCTAGAAACTCACCATATTTAGCATCGAAGATGACTTTCACAAAACCATCTTTTGCCCCAGCAGCAGACGCTTTACCTGATGCCGAGAATGGGAATTTTCCAACTTTGATTTCATAACCTGCCTCACGGGCTGCTTTTTCTGTATACCCAACTGAAGCTATTTCAGGCGAACAATAGGTACATCCTGGAATATTGTTGTAATCAATAGGGTCCACATGCAATCCTTTTATTTTTTCTACACAGGTGATCGCCTCAGCTGAAGCTACGTGGGCTAAAGCCTGCCCTTTTACAATATCTCCAATCGCATATACACCTTCGATGTTCGTTTTGTAGAAATCATCGACAATTACACGTCCTTTATCTGTCTTTACACCGACGTCTTCAAGACCTAAGTTTTCGATATTAGGTGTAATACCCACTGCAGAAAGGACTATTTCTGCCTCAATAACTTCTGTGCCTTTTGCCGTTTTGATATTTACTTTAGAAAGAGCCGATTTCGTATCTACGGATTGAACTTCAGATTTTGTTAAAATATCTATTCCTGCTTTCTTTAGCGATTTCTCCAATTGTTTGGAAACTTCTTCGTCTTCTACAGGTACTATTCTATCCATAAACTCGACAATCGTAACTTTCGTACCCATCGCATTATAGAAATAAGCGAACTCGACACCAATAGCACCCGAACCTACAACGACGAGTGACTTCGGTTGTTGGGGGAGATTCATCGCTTGGCGATAGCCAATGATTTTCTTGCCGTCCTGTGGGAGATTAGGCAATTCTCTTGAGCGTGCACCTGTAGCTAGAATCGTGTGCTTAGCAGTATATTCTTTGGTATTGCCGTCTCCACCTTTGACTTCAATTTTTCCTCCCTTTTTTATCTTTGCAGTTCCCATGATGACGTCGATTTTATTCTTTTTCATCAAAAACTGAATACCTTTACTCATACCATCTGCCACACCACGACTTCTCTTTACAACAGCACCAAAATCAGCTTCAGCCCCCTGTACTTTAATACCGTACTCCTCCGCATGATTTAAATAGTCGAACACTTGCGCACTTTTTAACAAGGCTTTGGTAGGAATACATCCCCAGTTTAGACATATTCCGCCTAAAGCTTCTCGCTCCACAATGGCAGTTTTGAAGCCTAATTGAGCCGCCCGAATAGCTGCAACATAACCACCTGGGCCACTTCCAATCACGATGATGTCGTAGTTCATATATTTTCTGTATTTATTTTTTAATAATTTACAGCCAAAAATACATTTTTTTTTTGGTAGGTCGAATTCAAAAAGGAGGTAAAGTTATTAATTGATTCCAAGCATCTGAGATGTGCCGGACGAGATCTGACGCAATAAGACTTTTAGGGTGAGTGGTTTGTATGGCTTTGTCGCCAGCAAGTCCGTGAACAAATACCCCTGCAATGGCGGATTGCTCTGAAGTTAGACCTTGGGCAACCAATGCAGTGATGACGCCTGTGAGAACATCACCGCTTCCTGCTGTTGCCATCCCTTGATTTCCTGTTGAGTTAAAGTAAATCTGTCCGTTCGGAAAGATAATAGCAGTATTGGCACCTTTGATTAGAAGAATGAGGTTGTGTTTTTTTGAAAATGTTTTGGCTTTATCGAGCTTGTCGAAGTCATTTGCCCAACTTCCGAGTAGGCGTTGTAATTCTTTGGGGTGCGGTGTTAGAATGCTGTATTTTGGAACGAAAGAAAGCCATTCTGGCCTTAATGCAAGTATATTCAGTGCATCGGCGTCGAGTACCAATGGAGGGGATTTCTTCATCTTGGACAATTTGTAGAGAAGATTGAATAGTGCCTCTTGGCTGTTTTCTGAAACACCCATTCCCATTCCTATACCGATAGCATTGAAAGCTGACAAGTCCTCAGGAAAAGTTGATAAAAACTGATGATGTGGGTCGGTCAAGACCATGGCTTCCGGAATAGAACTCTGCAATATTGTATAACCACATTGCGGTATATAGGAGGTCACCAGCCCGCAGCCTGTACGAAGGGCTGCTGTAGTGGCGAGGACGACTGCACCTATTTTTCCATAGCTCCCCCCAGCTATTAATGTGTGTCCGTATGTGCCTTTATGTGCGTATCTATCATGCTGTGGGATTAGTGGGGCTATATTTTGTCTTTCGATATAATAAAGATCTGCAGATGCTTGGTCTATAAAATCTTTATCCAATTGAATGTCTAAGATAATGCATTCTCCTGAGTAAAGGGCGTTTTCGGGGAGCAGTAGGGCTAATTTTGGACATTGGAACGTATAGGTAAGGACTGCTTTTACAATAGGGTGTTGCTTGTCTGTATGCCTATCTGCTAATAATCCGGATGGTAAGTCAACAGCAACGATTGTATGGGGGCTTTCATTAATCTGGTTGACGACATGTTGCCAGGCTGCATCTAACGGTCTCGACAATCCATAGCCAAATAGACAATCAATAATGACCGTTTCAGAAGAGAATGTCAGCGAAGTGTTGAGATCGAATTTGTTAATTGTGAGGGGTAATTCCGTTAGACGAAGCTGGTTGTTTAGATTATCTTCTGAATAGGCATGATGCGCGAACAAAAAGACTTTAACCTGAAAGCCGGCATTATACAATATGCGAGCTAACGCTAATCCATCGCCACCATTGTTCCCAGGTCCGCAGAGGATACAGAAGACCCCAGAAAAACTTTTAAAATCAATAATGAGCTGATTGAAAAGTATAGTTGACGCTCTTTCCATAAGATCCCATGAAGAGATGGATTGATAGGAAGTTGTGCTGATATCAGCTTGTTTCATCTGAGCTGCGGATAAGACTTTCATGTTAGCTCTTTTATTTAGCAAATCTAAAAAAAATCCCGGAGCGGGGAGCTCCGAGATTTTCTAACTAACCAATTATTAACCTAAATTATGAATTACCTATATAACGCAATAATTGGACAGATTAGTGTTTTTATATTTTGATGTAATAATTATTTTACAATTCCATGTACTAACGGGCTTAATTCGAGAGACAGACTAATAAAAAAGGCACTCTGTAGAGTGCCTTTTTTATTAGTTGCCTTCAAGGATTATTTTTTACCTTCGTTCTTTTTCGATGTAACTTCGTTACGAATTTCTTGGGCTAAAGTTTTGATTTCCTGTAAACTTTTACGCACGCGAGTTCCTGCCGCAGAGTTACCATTGTTGAAGAATTTTTCTGCATCTGCTTCGATTGAAGCTACTAGTTCTTTTAATTTAGTGTAGTTTTTCATTTTATAATTATAATTTAGTTTCTCAAATTATTTCTCTAAGATGTAATAAATATACAAAACGAACAAATATAAAAACGATAAAATCGCATTTTTTTATAAAAAAAAGTGATTTTATAGTGATTATTCGACAATTGTTAGCTCATCGATGATATTTTTAGCTCCTGCGAACTTGTCGATGACAAATAATACATAACGAATATCCACTGAAATAGTCCGTTGTAATTTAGGGTCAAAGATAACATCACCAGCCATCGCTTCAATATTGCCATCAAAGGCGAGGCCTATTAATTCGCCATTGCCATTTAGTACAGGAGAGCCTGAATTACCTCCGGTAATATCTTGATCACTTAAAAAATTCACGGACATATAACCATTTCTATCAGCATAACGTCCATAATCGTTCTTTTCGTATAATTCGATTAACTTTTTAGGTAAATCAAATTCTGGATCATTGGGTTTGTATTTGGCAACCGTTCCTTTCAAAGTTGTATAATTATTGATTTTAGCATCGTTCCTGATGTCCTTAGGAAGAGCTCTGATCGTTCCGTAGGTCAGTCTTAACGTGCTGTTAGCATCGGGGTAATACTTTGTTTTGGGATTCATTTCCAGAAACCCGGCGATGTATTTCCGAAATGCTGACTGAAAATTATCTTCAAGTTGTTCTTGTGCTGGGGTGCTCTCGCGGTACTTGGTCAATAATGCTTCCGATATTTTGAAAAGAGGATCTTCATCGATTTCACCTGCTGACGGGGCATTTAAGAACGCTACTATCTTTTCTTTTGATCCAAATATACTTTTTGCAAAGGCTAATTTGATAATATCGTCGAATTGCCGATTATTTTGCTGTGTTAGTTGATCAATATAAGGAGCGATATTCCCAGCTTTGGTGCTATACAGGTTCAATTCATCCGATAGTACATCTATTTCTAATGGAATGTAGGCCTTTTCATAGGTGTCTTCTATAGCTGCTTCGAAGCGTGGCAACATTTCTTGGCGTTTTGCTTCGTTAGCCTCGGCGTATTGGCGCAAAGCGTTCCCTAGACTATAAGGCAATGCCGCGAAAGTCGCTGAACGGAGCAAGCCGGTGAGATAATTATCATGACGCGCCTTTTCGTTTGTCGCCGTATAATATGTATTAATCGTTTGGATAACATCGCCGTATTTCTCTTTATGCTCTTTTTTGTTGGCCCATTTCTGGAATTTTTTCTCTGACTTGCGCTTTGCTAATGCTGTTTTGTGTTTAGACAGTGCATCGATCATCCCTTGGCGATTTTTCCAATAATTAGCGATACGAGAATATTGTGACGCGTAATTGATGTGAACGGCTTGATCTACATCCATGTGTTTTTTTAGAGCATCCATACCTACTTTGGATGCTTCTACCCAAGCGGGGTAGGCATAATATACATTTTGATCAATTCCTGAAGCCGGCATCCAACGGTTAGTACGACCGGGATATCCCAAGATCATCGAGAAATCACCTTCTTTAAAGCCCTTTATACTGATCGGTAAATGATACTTTGGTTTCAGCGGTACATTAGCTGCAGAATAAGGTGCGGGATTACCCTGTTCGTCGGCATACACACGGAAAATCGAAAAATCTCCTGTATGTCGCGGCCATTCCCAGTTATCGGTATCCCCTCCAAACTTACCAATACTGTTAGGGGGTGTTCCCACTAGCCGCACGTCCTCGTAATCCTGGTAAACGAAATAATAGTATTCATTACCACTGTAAAAAGACTTGACAGATACCACATATTTACCATCTTCGCTATTTTCCTTTTCAATTTTAGCAATTTCTTGATTGATTACACGTTGACGGTCCTTTTCTGTCATAGCATCATCAACCAAATTCAATATGCGTTTCGTAACGTCGTCCATCCGCACAAAAAATCGGACCGATAATGATTTTGGTTTTAATTCTTCAGCATAATTTTTTGCCCAAAAGCCATGGGTAAGGTAGTCTTGTTCGGGAGTGGAAAGTTCTGCGATAGCATCATATCCACAATGGTGGTTCGTCATAACCAAACCCTGGCCGGATACAATTTCGGCAGTACATCCACCATTGAATTGGACGATAGCATCCTTGAGACTGGAATTGTTGATGCTGTATATTTCTTCTGCGGTCAGTTTGAGGCCCTTTTTTTGCATGTCGGCTTCATTCAGACGCTTCAAATGCATAAGGAACCACATGCCTTCGTCAGCCATAGTAGTCAGACTAACTACACAGAATAGCAGTAATGATAATATTTTTTTCATCTGTATATAATTTGTTTATTGATATTTTATTTGTTTTTAGCGGCATCAATGAGATCGCTACGCTAAGTTTTTAATGGTGATGAAACTATCAAATTTATTCATACCCCTGTGTGGTTTGAATAAATCATGATGGTTTCATTCGAATAAATTTATGCGTGTAAGATTCATCACATAAAGGAGCTTTCTCCACGCTGTTCGTTTAGACGGTAGATCGCGTATATTCCTCCTTACCGTTTTTAATTCACAACAAAATTGAATTAAATCTGACGTAAAACAAAATTTGACAAGAATAAAATTTTATGAAGAGAACATTTTCCTTATTGAGGGTGGGGGCTTGCTTGCTTTTGCCTATCTTTGTGAAATGCAGGTATCTTTTGAGGATTTCAAATTCAATAAGCAGCTATTAACGGCCATATCAGACGCTGGTTATACTGTACCGACCGAAATTCAGGAACGCGCTATTCCTCCTATATTAGCAGGGCAAGATGTCATGGGTGTTGCACAGACAGGTACAGGGAAGACTGCCGCTTTTGTGTTGCCCCTGTTGATGCAACTCAAATATGCACAAGGGCACGATCCCCGAGCCTTAATACTTGTCCCCACGAGAGAACTTGCCATGCAGATCGAAGAGAATATTAAGTTTTTTTCTACTTATCTGGATTTACGTACCGTGTTGTTATATGGAGGATTGGGACCCAAAACACAAAAAGAGCAGTTGAGTGGGGGATGTGATATTATTGTGGCCACACCGGGACGTTTTTTGGATCTATATCTTGTAGGCGATATCAACACGAAGTCGATCAAGTTTTTAGTGATGGACGAAGCGGATAAGATGATGGATATGGGCTTTATTGGTAAGATCCATCGTATCTTGGAAGTTGTCCCCCGTAAACGTCAGAACCTCCTTTTCTCGGCAACGATGAGTGAGCTGGTGCATAAAATTTCAGGTGATTTTTTGGAATTTCCCACGTTGGTAGAGGTGACAGAACAAGCAACTCCGGCGGTAACTGTTCTGCAGCAACTTTACCCTGTTCCCAATTTGAAGACAAAACTTAATCTGCTGCAACACCTATTTATAGATGACGAGGCTTTCCATCGCGTTATTATCTTTTGCAAAACAAAAACTGTCGCGGATAATGTTTATGTTTTTCTGGAGAAAAAGTATGGAACAGAAAATGCCCGTGTTATTCATGCTAATAAAGGACAAAATACGCGGATTAATTCGATCAATGCGTTCAAGTCCGGTGATGTTCGCTTTTTGGTTGCTACAGATGTCGCAGCTCGGGGATTGGATGTTTCCAATGTGAGCCATGTAATTAACTTTGATGTTCCCATTGTGATAGAAGATTATGTACATCGCATCGGAAGAACCGGCAGAGCTTTTAACACTGGGGTTGCTATTACATTCAGCAATCCTGCGGAACAGTATTATATACACAAAATTGAAAAATTAATAAGGCAATCCATCCCGATCGTGGAGTTGCCTGAAGAGGTGTTTGTAGAGAAAACGCCTTATGAGGAGAAGCAGACGATTGCAAAAGAAATAGATAGTCAGAAAAAGAAGGAAAATCCCGATTTCAAAGGCGCATTTCATGAGAAGAAATATGCACAGCAAACCGCGTCAAAGAACAAAGGAAATAGAACAACAAAGGGGGGAGGGCGTAAAGCAAAATCCGGAAAGAGAAAAGTATCCAAAAAGAGATAAATCCATGAAGCTTACCCCATTAAATATTACGCTTGCCTGCATATTGGTGTGGTTTATCTCCGAATGGAATTTGGATAGTGAGCATTTGTTTTCCCTCGGATGGGTTATTCTCTTGGTCATTATTTTAGCGCTCTTGGATTTAGGATTCCGATTGATTTTTAAGGATTTGAAAAAGCTATGGTTTGCCCAGTTTGGGTTCCTGTGTATAGTAAGCGTTTTAGTGATAGTATTGAAATTGATATAATGAAAAAAGCAGAAATTAAGTTAAATATTGAACTGGACGAAAATAATGTTCCAGAGGTCATCCAATGGTCATCAACAGATGGACAAAATGAAGAATCGTTACCCGCCAAAGCGTTGTTTTTGTCACTTTGGGATTCGCAATATAAAAATTCCATGCGTATCGACCTATGGACAAAGGATATGCCTTATGATGAAATGAAGCGATTTTTCTATGAAACATTACAGACTATGGGGGATTCTTTTTTAAGAGCATCTGGGGGGGATCCTATGGCCGAAAACGTTATTGGAGACCTGAGGGATTACTGTGCGCATTATGCGGATAAAATGGAGGTGTTGGAACGATGAATTATTTTTTAGTAAAATCTGAGCCGTTTAAATACAGTTGGGATCAATTCAATAAAGATGGACAAACGTTTTGGGATGGTGTGCGCAATTACCAGGCACGCAACAACCTGAAGGCCATGAAGGAAGGGGATCTGGTGCTTTTTTATCATAGCAATGAAGGGAAGGAAGTCGTAGGAATAGCCAAGGTCGTAAAGGAATTTTATCAGGATCCGACTACAGACGATCCGAAGTGGGTAGTAGTCGACTTGGCTCCGGTAGAAGCATTTAAAACAGCTGTAACTTTAGAAACGATAAAAGCAGATACTTTCTTGCAAGATATTGCTTTAGTACGTCAGGGAAGGCTTTCGGTCATGCCGCTAAAGCAGGAAGAGTTTGATCGAATTGTAGAGTTGGGTAATGCTTAATTTACGATCGCTATTTTTTCTGGAAAGCGTCGACTAAATTTTTTAAATTTTTTGCGTGCTCAGGTTTTAGCTTTCCGGCTAATATAAGCCGAAGCTCTCTTCGCTGGAGTGCATCTTCATATAACCGTTGTTCCTTATCGGTTTCTGGTATTAGGGCTGGAACAGGTATAGGTTTCGCCTCAGGATCGATAGCTACGAATGTATAATAGGCTTCGTTCGATTTATCTTTCGTGCCCTTGGGCAGGTTTTGTGCAAAGATTTCCATACGTACTTCGACCGAAGTGCTGAATGAGCGGGTAACTTGAGCTTGGATAGTGACTACCTCACCAAGCTTAATGGGTCTCTTAAAGGATACATTATCTACAGATACGGTGACAACAGGACTATTGCAATGCTTTTGTGCTGCCATCGCCGAACAAATATCCATCCAATATAATAATCGTCCGCCCATCAGGTTGCCGAATGTATTGGTGTCATTCGGTAGTACCAGTTCGTTCATTTCTGTATACGATTCGCGAGCTAATTTACTATTCATCTTTAATCTTCCAGAATTTCACTATGCACACTTTCTTCTTCTGTATGCTCCTCTTTGAAGTATGTTTTTTGAAAGATCAAGATCAAGAAAACTCCGATAGAAATGGCCGAATCGGCTATATTAAATACTGGTCTAAAGAAAAGAAAATCCTCTCCACCCCAAATAGGAAGCCAAGAAGGAAAAGTGCCGTCAATCAACGGAAAATAGAGCATATCAACTACTTTTCCATGGAGAAATGTCTCATATCCACCTCCTTCCGGAAACAAAATGGCTTTTTCATAAAATGTACTTTCGCTGAAAATCATTCCGTAGAAAGCACTGTCTATAATGTTACCTAGAGCTCCTGCAAATATCAAAGCAACGTTCAGGATAAAACCTCTGTTATACTTGTTTTTAACCATATAGTGTAGACCATACCCTATACCGATCACGGCTATGATTCGGAATATGCTAAGAAACAATTTGCCATATTCTCCACCAAATTCTATTCCATAGGCCATTCCTGGGTTTTCAATGAAATGAATAAGAAATTTATCTCCCAAGACCTTGAAGTCCTGGCCAATGGTCATATTGAGCTTTACCCAAAACTTAGAAAGTTGGTCTATTAATAAGACAATGACGATAAGTGAAATAGGTCTTGTATAGCCTTTCATATGAATGGTTGAATTGGTCTTTACCGAGGAAATGGTAAAGACCACCAGTAAATTTTACGTTAGTATTGTTTGTTTTTAGCTTCTATACTTAATGTAGTATGAGGAACTGCTTTCAAACGCTCCTTTTGGATAAGTTTACCCGTCTCACGACAAATTCCATACGTTTTGTTTTCTATACGCACCAATGCTGCCTCCAGATTATCGATAAATTTCTTCTGACGTGCAGCTAACTGATTCGTTTGCTCTTTTTCCAACGTAGCAGAACCATCTTCTAACGTCTTGAATGTACCAGCTGTATCATCCGTGCCATTCGCATTACTATTACTCAATATCTTAGTCAGTGCTAGAAGCTCTTCTTTAGCTATTCGCAATTTTTCTAAGATGATTGTTTTGAATTCTAATAATTCAGAATCACTATAACGCGTTTTTTCTGTGTTCTCTGCCATAATCTAATTTTTTTCGATTAACACCTCTAGTTTATGCTCATTAATTTCAATACTGTCTGTCGATGATAAAAGACTATCGAAAACAAATGAATTAGCTAATATTTCGGTGCAAATATACGATAAATTATTATGCGCAGCTTTTTCTATCTCAATATTTTGGCTCAATTTTACGTTGATGCGGTCTGTGACTTCAAAACCCTTTTCTTTGCGTAAATTTTGAACCCTATTAATCAGCTCGCGTGCTATTCCTTCACTTTTTAATTCATCGGTAATTTGCACATCCAAAGCCACAGTCAAATTGCCTAGGTTGGCTACCTGCCATCCGGCAACATCTTCAGCAATGATCTCCACATCGTCTATTGAGATCGTATAAGGCGTATCTTGCAGCAGGATCTTTCCTTCTCTTTCCAATTGGGAAATGCTTTCCGCTGGCAACGACTGGATGGCTGTAGCCACTAACTTCATATCTTTACCTACCTTTGCACCAAGCGCCTTGAAGTTAGGTTTGATTTTCTTTTTGATAATTCCTGCTGTGTCTGTGATGAACTCGATCGCTTTAATATTTGTTTCGGATAAAATAAGGTCTTTAACCTTTTCAACTTTATCTTGAAAAGTATTGTCCAATACAGGGATTAATATTTTACTTAAAGGCTGGCGCACGTTGATGCCTGTTTTCTTGCGTAACGATAGCGTTAAGGAAGAAATCTCTTGGGCCAAGGCCATTCTTTCTTCCAGGGCTTTGTCCACCAAATCAGCATGATATGCCGGATAATCGGCCAAGTGTACCGATTCGATGTTTTCCTTTTGGCTCACCGTATTCAGATCCAAAAATAGTTGGTCTGCGAAGAAAGGGGAGATCGGAGAGATTAGCTTGGCGACTGTGTCCAGACAGGTGTAAAGCGTTTGGTATGCCGAAACTTTATCACTTGTATAGTCACCTTTCCAGAAACGACGACGACACAGACGTACGTACCAGTTGCTCAAATGCTCATCCACGAAGGTTTGAATGGCGCGCGCTGCTTTAGTAGGCTCATAGTCGGCATAGTACGTATCTACTTCTTGCGTCAAACTATTCAATAGTGAAATAATCCATCGGTCAATTTCTGGTCTTTCATTAATCGCAATCTCTGGCTCAGCATAGCTGAAATTGTCAATATTCGCATATAAGGCAAAAAATGCATAGGTATTGTACAGCGTTCCAAAGAACTTCCTCCGTACCTCATCCAAGCCTTCTTCGTTGAATTTCAAGTTATCCCAAGGAGATGCGTTGCTGATCATATACCAGCGTGTCGCATCTGCACTGTATTTATCTATTGTGACGAATGGATCGACAGCATTGCCCAATCGTTTTGACATTTTGTTGCCATTTTTGTCCAACACCAAACCATTGGAAACGACGTTCTTGAAAGCGACAGAGCCACGGAACATGGTTGATATGGCATGCAGTGTAAAGAACCAGCCCCTGGTTTGATCTACTCCTTCGGCAATAAAATCGGCTGGGAAAGCATGGTTGTATTCGTCTTTGAACGGGAGTGGATCTCCTTGTTGTAATTTGTCATAGTCCAATCCCCATTGTGCATAAGGCATCGCTCCGGAATCAAACCATACGTCGATTAGATCTGGTTCCCGGTACATTTTCTGCCCACCTTCGGATACAAAAACGATATGGTCTACATATGGGCGGTGTAAATCCAACCCTTCTGTACCAAATTTCTCTAAATATGCCTTGTTAACCGATTTTTCATCGTCGGTAAGCACATTAGATTGCAAGGAAGCTTCCAGATAAGACTTGAGCTCCAACATAGAACCGATACAGATCTCTTCATTTTCATCTTCTGTCCGCCAAATAGGAAGAGGGGTTCCCCAATACCTTGAACGTGATAAGTTCCAGTCTACAAGGTTTTCCAACCAATTCCCGAAGCGTCCGGTTCCGGTGGCTTCCGGTTTCCAGTTGATGGTTTTATTCAACGCCACCAACTTCTCCTTTACAGCTGTTGTTTTGATAAACCAACTGTCTAGTGGATAGTATAAGACAGGTTTATCAGTACGCCAACAGTGTGGGTAGGTGTGTTCGTATTTCTTGACATCAAAGGCTTTGTTTTCTTCCTTCAGCTTGATCGCAATAAGGACATCCGTAGGGCGAAAGTCTTTGTCGGCCCGTTCTTCAGAAGAGTAATATTCTTCTTTGACAAATCTACCTGCAAAATCGGTGACTTCTTGTACAAACCTTCCTGTTCGGTCTACTGTTGGAGCTTCCTTGCCATTTTCATCTTTGATCAATATGGCTGGTACATCATTTTCCTTTGCTACTCGAAAGTCATCTGCACCATAGGTAGGTGCGATATGTACGATTCCGGTACCGTCTTCGGTGGTTACGAAATCCCCAGCAATGACACGGAAAGCTTTTTCGAGCAATTCCTCCGACGTGATGTACGGGAAAAGTTGGTGATAACGTAAACCGACAAGTTCGGCTCCTTTAAATTCAGCAGCTTTTTCCCAAGGTATCACTTTATCTCCTACTTGGTAATCTTGGAAGGAAGCATGCTCTCCTTCTGTCTTGAAATGTTTGCCAACCAGATTTTTTGCTAATATAACAGAGACAGGCTCGCCCGTATACTGATTAAAGGTCTTGATTTTGACATAGTCGATGTTTTTACCTACTGCCAGCGCTGAATTGCTCGGTAATGTCCAAGGGGTAGTTGTCCAAGCGATAAAGGCTACATCTTCTTCGGCACTTTCGACCAATGTAGCGATTAGCGGATGAATTTGGGATTTATCGATACGGAATTCAGCAACGATGGTGGTGTCTTTGACATCCTTATAAGTCCCGGGTTGATTGAGTTCGTGTGAACTTAGCCCTGTTCCAGCAGCGGGTGAATAAGGTTGAATGGTGTAACCTTTGTATAGCAACCCTTTTTTATACAGATCCTTTAGTAAAAACCACAGGGTTTCGATATACTCGTTTTGATAGGTGATATAAGGATTTTCCAAATCTACCCAATAGCCCATCTTTTCGGTCAGATCATTCCATACGTCGGTGTATTTCATGACTTCCTTGCGACACGCTTCATTATATTCCTCGACAGATATTTTTACACCAATATCCTCCTTGGTAATGCCCAAGGTTTTCTCAACAGCTAATTCAATAGGAAGGCCATGCGTATCCCAACCACCTTTCCGTTTTACCTGATAGCCTTTTAAGGTTTTATACCGGCAGAAAATATCTTTAATCGCTCGCGCCATGACATGATGGATACCCGGCATGCCATTTGCCGAGGGGGGACCCTCATAGAACGTATAGGGTTTGTTTGCCGGACGATTGGAAATACTTTTTTCAAAAATATGTTCCCTATCCCAACGTTTCAAAACTTCTTTACCGATTTCCGATAGATTGAGCTGCTTATATTCCTTGTACATGGCGTAACGATCTCTGTTTTTTTAAGGACACAAAGTTAGTGATTATTAGGGAAAGGAAAAAGAGAGAAGGATGGGGCTTTTCCAAAGGTTCTGCCTTGATTGTCTTTGATGTTTAGCGTAAAAATTTTTATGGAGCCTTTAGAGGAATCTAACAAATATTATATTCTAATGAAATAAGCGCCAATTTTTATTTAAGTTTGTTAGAAGGGCATTCAAATAGTATGTCTAAGATTTTGGGTACAAACTTTACAGATGGTTCACCGTTCCAGTTATCTACTTAGCTTACTGATATTTTTGTTTATTGGGGGCAATACAACAGCACAGACCGGTTTTACGATTGTCGAGCCTCTTACAGGGGATCAGGCTGGAGAGTTGGTTTTAGGAGGATCAGCCTATCTTACCGGGGGAAGTAGTGACGCGATGGGTGATGGTTGGCTGAGATTGACAGAAACTGCAGTTAATCAATATGGTTACGCCGTTATCAACAAGGCTTTTCCTTCTAGTTTGGGTGTTGAAGTGGATTTTGAATTTGTCATATGGGGAGGGAGTGGAGCAGATGGTTTTTCAATCTTCCTTTTTGATGCGAATTATGACCCTAACTTATCTGAAAATGATCCGTACAGGTTCAAGATAGGTGGGCTGGGAGGTGGATTAGGTTATGCGATAAGGAAGAGTGGAACGACCGATGAGCCGGGGTTAACAGGTGGATATATTGGTTTCGGTATTGATGAATATGGCAATTATACAGTAAGCAGCGAAAGCAAAATTGGAGGAGTAGCAACCGCTCGTGTTGAAAACGTAACAGCGGGTGTAGGTGTACGAGGGTCGGAAGCTTCTGGTTACAAATGGTTAGGAGGAAAAGTTGGTTCCGATCTTGCAGACGTATTGAATGTCAATGGTTTTACATTGGATTATAAAGATGTAGTGCCGGTGAGGCCTTTCCCCGAAATATATTACCGAAGGATTTTTCTTGTCATTGATCCAATCTATGTGAATGGATCAATAACGCACTATGAGCTGTCAGCAAAAATGCAAATTCACCCTGATGATGACCCTGTATTAATCCTAGATAAGCTTAAGATCGAAGATATACCCGCAGATTATTTGAAAGTTGGATTTGCGGCGGTGACGGGTGGAAGTACACATATCCATGAGGTTCGGAATTTGAATGTCACGACACCAGCCGACCTGTGGGTGCGTAAAAGTGTGGACAAAGAGGAGGCTCGCGTTGGAGACGAGTTGGTCTACACGGTCAAGGTGATGAACCAATTCGATCTGCAGGCGAATTATTTGGAATTGAAGGATACGCTTCCTGCACATTTTCAAGTGGAGAGTATCGCCTATACCGACGATGGAAAACTTGGTACAGAAGTCGTAAGTGGATGGCAATATGGAGGTTTGAACCTCGATCATGTGGTTTTGAATTTAGCGCCATTTAGCGAAGCTGTTTTTGAAATTAGGGGTCGGGTGAGGGGTGTCCCGGATGATAACCTACTTGTCAATACAGCAACGTTTGATGTCACGGATCAAACGGGTTTTTCGGATACCAAAAAGGAAAATAATACTTCTTCTGTCAAGACTCTAATCATCAAACCCGAGATCACCATCGAAAATGATCTTTTCAGCATGAAGGAAAGTCAGCTCTTAACGGATATGAATGTATTGGATAAAGATGATGTCGACGGTGATGCGGTGGATTTGCAGCTTTTTGATCTACAGGTGATTACACCGGCTCAACCTATTGACGGAGGGGGTGTGCCTTTTCTTGATGTGAATACGGGTGATATTATCTTGCCATCCAATATTTCCCGAGGAGAGTATATGATAGCATACGGGATTTGTGAACGGATCAATCCGAATAATTGTAAGGCAGGAGAGGTTATTATCCGTATCGAGCCCAATGTTATTTTGGCAAATGGAGATGATTTCGGAACGATGCAGGAAGGAAAAGCGACTCAAACAGCAAGTGTTCTCGATAACGACAGCCTAAATGATGAACCGATCGACCCAGCTAAAGCGGTGTTTTCATGGCTTGATACGGCACCAAGTGGAATGACCTTGCATATGGATGGAACAGTTGAGGTCGGTACTTCTGCCACCTCAGGAGATTATTCGCTACATTATACGATCTGTGAGGTCATAAATCCGACAAACTGTATGGAAGCCGAGGTCAATATCAAGATTAGAAATGTGGTTGAAGCCAAAGATGATTATTATACACTGGTTATTGACCGGGATGAGGTGACGACACCCACAAGCGTATTGGATAACGATATTTCTCCTGATTTGCCGATCCCCACTACAGCATTGCGGCTGATCCCTAGAGTCGCTAGTGACCCAACGATGATCATGCATGCCGATGGTACGATCACGTTACCCAAAGATACAAAGGTTGGACGGTATACCTATTCTTATACAGTCTGTGAATTAGCTAATCCGAATAATTGTCAAGATGCAACGGCAATAGTCGATATCATTGCCAAAGATTTGTATGTTCCGAATATTATCACACCCAACGGAGATGGCTTGAACGATTATTTGGAAGTCGTCGGCTACGAGTACTACGATGGAATAGATCTGGTTGTGTTCAATAGCGGTGGGGTGGAGGTGTACCGCAATACAGATTACCGGAATAATTGGAAAGGGGATTCCCTTCCTGCAGATGTTTATTATTACATCTTATACTTGAAAAAAGGTAGCCGTAAAACAATACATAAAGGATATGTAATTATCCAAAAGTAAGTAAAGGTTAATCCAGCAAGGTTAAGCGGAGAAGTGTTGAAACGAATTAGGCCGAAAAACTACTTCCACACCCACAGGTACTCGATGCGTTCGGATTACTAAATGTAAAACCACGTGCCTCAAGCCCGCTTTTAAAGTCAATCTCCATTCCGGCTAAATACATGCCGTGTGCTTTGTTCATAAAGACACGAATACCATTGATTTCGTACTCCGAGTCGCCCTCTTTCTTTTGGTCAAAACCCAAAATATAACTCATGCCTGAACATCCACCGCCTTCCACACCTACACGTAAGCCGAAATCAGGGCCGATCTCTTGTTGGTCTATTAGTTTTTTCAGCTCAGCTAATGCACCCGCGGTCAATGTTACTGGCGCAGCCGCCGTTAGATTTTCTGTACTCATGATCTTTATTCTTCCTAGTTCCTCGCAAAGACGCTTTTTAGAAAACAACTTCTGCTACGCGCCTATTTGATAAATAATAACACAAAAATACGTAATTTTAGGCACAAAATAGGATAAAGGTAATTTTTTACAATAGGTAAACATTGATTAATAAATGGAATTTATAGAGTTTTTTAAACAGCTTTTTGTTATCGCTTTTGGAGGTTTTGCGGCACTCCTATTAACCTTTTATATGATTTGGCCTAAAATTGAAAATTACCTGCTTAAGATAAATAATATTAATCAACATAAAGCGCAGGCAAAAGATCACCGTCAGCTCAGATTTGCCGCTTATGAGCGGTTGATACTTTTAGTCCATCGGATTTCTCCACAGCAGGTCATGGTACGTCACCATGATGCCCAACAGACTGTAGCGCAATTTCAGCAAGCAATACTATCCGATATAGAGAATGAATATCAGCACAACTTTACACAACAGCTCTATGTATCGGATGCGGCTTGGACTGTTGTTAAAGATTTGAAAGAAAGTACCATCTCGTTGTTCCGGAATACAGGTAAGGGGCTGGCAAGAGACGCTACTTTAGATAATTATATAGCAGTCGTTTTGCATCATATGAACGAACTGGATGTCAATCCGTACGATGCCGCGCAGCTGCTGTTGAAAAAGGAATTGAATGCCTGAAAAAGGACGGACAAAAGTTTTGGAAACTTCGTCCTATTCAATTCAAAATAGCACTTTTAAAAAGTAACGAAATATTGTATATTTGCGGCTTATTAAAAAAACTTTGCAACCCCCGAATTAAACAAGAAACACATGGAAAGAGATCAAGTTATCTTTAATCTTATCGCTGACGAGCAAAAACGCCAAGAAGAAGGTATTGAGCTAATTGCATCAGAGAACTTCGTAAGTAAGCAAGTCATGGAAGCAGCCGGCTCTGTATTGACGAATAAATACGCTGAAGGCTTACCGGGAAAACGTTATTATGGAGGTTGTGAAGTTGTTGATCAAATCGAGGATATCGCTATTGATCGTGCGAAAAAGCTTTTTGGAGCAGCATGGGTGAATGTACAGCCACACTCCGGAGCACAGGCAAATGCCGCAGTTTTCTTGGCTACGATCAAACCGGGAGATAAAATTTTGGGTCTTGACCTGTCTCATGGTGGCCACTTGACTCATGGTTCTCCAGCGAACCTATCGGGTAAAATCTATGAACCCTTATTCTATGGAGTAAAAGAAGATACCGGTCTTATTGATTATGAACAATTAGAGGAAACTGCACTTCGCGAAAAACCAAAAATTATCATTTGTGGTGCCTCCGCTTACTCGCGTGATTGGGATTATGCCCGTATCCGTAAAGTAGCTGACGAAATAGGTGCTTTGGTCATGGCGGATATTTCACATCCTGCTGGCTTGATTGCCAAAGGTTTGTTGAGCGATCCACTACCTCATTGTCACATTGTAACGACCACTACACATAAAACTTTGCGTGGTCCACGTGGAGGGATCATCATGGTAGGTAAAGATTTCGAAAATACCTGGGGTGTCAAAACACCTAAAGGGGAGACTCGTACGATTACACAATTATTGGATTTGGCGGTTTTCCCGGGTACTCAAGGAGGTCCACTAGAGCATACCATCGCTGCTAAGGCAGTGGCGTTTGGAGAGGCGTTATCAGATGACTACCTAGAATATGCTAAACAAGTGCAAAGAAATGCACAGGCATTGGCAAAATTCTTTGTGGATCGTGACTATAAGATCATTTCTGGTGGTACAGACAACCACCTCATGCTTGTCGACTTGCGTAACAAGGATATTTCAGGAAAAGAAGCTGAAGCGGTATTAGGTCAAGCAGGTATCACCACCAATAAGAATATGGTTCCTTTCGATACTCGTTCGCCTTTCGTGACCTCGGGAGTACGTTTTGGAACGGCTGCAATTACCACTCGTGGCGTGAAGGAAGCGGAGATTGTACAGATTGGAGAGTTGATCGATGAGGCGTTGAATAATCGTGCAGACGAAGCTCGGCTAGCAAAAATTCAGGATAAAGCAAAAGCGATAATGGCTAACTACCCCTTGTATAAGTAAAAGGGTAGCGATTATATTATTTAAGCTCTAAAGGAAACTTTAGAGCTTTTTAGTTGTTATTTACTACACAGAACAAAATGTGAATTAGTGTTAAATAATAAAAATAAACTTTGATAAGTACTAAATTTTGACTTATTTTAGGGATCGTTAACTAAAAATATCTTGCCTATCGGAACATCATTACTCTTATTCAACGCTTAGTAAATCCTAGCTTAAATATAGGTGTATTATGAATTTATTGAAAAATAAGAGTGATCAGGAGCTTATAGAAGCTTATATAAACGGTAATGAAGAAGGTTTAAGATTTTTGATCGAGAGATACAAAACTAAAATTTATACGGCGATATATGTCCGTGTAAAAGATGAATTCCTTGCTGAAGATATATTTCAAGAAACATTTATTAAGGTAATCAATACGCTGAAACTCGGTCGTTATAACGATGAGGGGAAATTCCTGCCTTGGGTTATCCGTATTGCAAATAATATGGTCATTGATCATTTTCGTCGGGAGAAAAGAAGTCCAACAGTGGTAGATAGCGAAGGCTATGATATATTTGAGCTGTTGGATTTTGCGGAGGACGCCGTCGATGATAAAATGGTCAAGAAGCAACAGGATATTGATTTGAAGAGGATTATTCAAATGTTACCTGATGATCAAAAGGAAGTGTTGATTATGCGACATTATTGCAATATGAGCTTCAAGGAGATCGCGGAGGTAATGGATGTCAGTATCAATACCGCCTTGGGAAGGATGCGTTATGCATTGGCCAATCTTCGTAAAATGATAGAAGAACATAATATTGCTTTTCAAATCGGGTAACTCCCGCTTTAGACCATAGGTTTAGATACAAACGTTTTATAGCTATATAAAACAAGAAGCTAGATTATCCCTATACTTCTCGGCTTCCTTTTAACAAAAAATAATAAAAGACTTTTTTGTCTTTTATTATTTTTTGTCGTTACTTTGTCCTGTCATTGCAATGGGGGAAATAGAAATCACAAACAGAAAATGAATATGCTCATGATACCTTCCTGCGGTAGGCAGGGCTTATTACCTTTAAAAAGGCAATTTATTCCAATGAAAAAAACGTTCCTATTAAAATCTGTGTGCACGGCTTTAGCGTTTTCAAAAGTATCCATTTTATCCGCAGTAGAGCGTACCACCCCGTATAGTTATCAGTTGAAAGATACCGATCTTTTTTTATGGATCGCTTTGGTTCTTGTCGCTATTTTATTGCTTGCTGTTCTCTTGTTAGGCGAAAAGATAGGTAACGTGACCCGACCACTTAAAGGGGAGGTTCCCAAAAGTGGTGATAAGTTACGAGAATCGCTTCGTCGGCTGAATAGTCATCAAATTACACGGGTACTGCATTATAAAAAAGAGCAACATGGAAAAGCACCTATCATTATTGCGTTTGTACTGGGGTGCTCACTTTATTTATTTCCTGCAGACGCTATAGCGCAGCAAGCAGACTTTATCAATAGGGATAATTTGTTGACCCAAGGTGGGGTGATTATCACACTCATATTATTATCGATACCTGTTATTCTAGCGGTCTTTATTCTATTTATGAAAATAGGAAAAAGGGTGCGCACCTTGAACGACCAAGTGCGCAAAGAAGAAGCGGAGGAAATAGCGAATCTTATCGAGCAGGTGCCATTAAGTGAAATAGAGGAAGAGCTTGCTGCACAAAAGTCTGCCTTGGATTATCGTGTAGACCAAAATAGTCTTTCGGGTACAGCGCCTGCAAAAGATAATAGGGGGATTTTGAAGATCGACTCCAACGCTGGTGTTCAGATCGTATCCGTAAAGAAGAAAGCTGTACAGCGGCCCAACGTAGATCTCGCACTATCCAAAATGGTGACGTGGTATCTGATATCTGCAACATTTTGGCTTTTATTCGGTACCACAGTGGGGGAATATGTGGGAGTCAAGTTTATCGCACCGGATATTGATGCGGTCAGCTGGTTGAGTTTCGGCAGGCTCCGTCCGGTACATACCAATGCTGTGTTTTGGGGGTGGGCCTCGATAGCGATGCTTGGTTTAGCCTATTATGTCGTGCCGAGAGTAAGCAACACACCTCTATATAACTTAAAATGGGGTTGGTATTCCTTGCATTTAATCAATGCATGCGTACTTCTCGGTACGGTATCGCTATTGGCAGGAGTAAACAATGGGGGAGGAGAGTATCGTGAATATATATGGCCTATCATGTTGCTATTTGCGGTAGCTTTAGTCTTGACCCTTATTAATTTTTACAAAACAATAGGACGGCGTACGACACGGGAAATCTATATTTCAAATTGGTACATTGTTGCTGCTATTATATTTACGATTGTCATTGCATTAGTCGCTTATTTGCCTTTCTGGCAACATGGCTTGGGTGAGACCATTGTGCAAGGATATTATATGCACCAAGGGGTGGGGATGTGGTTCATGTTATTTACATTGGGACTTGTCTACTATTTTCTTCCCCAACAACTTAATAAGCCAATTTACTCCTATAGTCTCGGTGTATTGGCATTTTGGTCACAGATATTGTTTTATACCCTCATCGGAAGCCACCACTTTGTTTTCAGTTCGATACCTTGGTGGCTACAGACTGTTGCTATTGTAGGTAGTGCAGGGATGGCTATACCCGTTATTGCGGGTACAACCAATTTTCTGATGACATTTAAGGGGGCGTGGTTTAAAATAAAGGATAGCTATACATTGCCTTTCTTCTTGGTAGGCACCATCTTTTACTTCACGGGATCGCTTCAGGGGACAGCCGAAGCTTTTCGATCGACCAATCTTGTTTGGCACTTTACGGATTTTACAGTGGCACATTCCCACCTGACCATGTACGGTATTATTTGTTTTTTCTTATGGGCGTGCATTTATGCCATAGTCCCTCGGTTTACCGGACAAGAAGCGCCACAAATCTCCATTGGTGCCCATTTTTGGTTGGCTTTAATCGGATTGATGTTTTACACCGTGCCTTTGATGTATGGAAGCACATTGAAAGGGTTGATGTGGATAGAAGAAAAGCCTTTTATTGAAGGTGTGGTGTCTATGGCACCTCATTGGTTATGGAGAGCCATTGGAGGAAGTCTAATGTGGCTTTCCCATCTTTTCTTTGCTTACAATATGTACAGAATGATCTCGGTACAGCAAAAATTGGATGTACAAGAAGAAATAATAAAAAAACTGGAAGAGAAAAAAAGATCCGAGTAGGGGATTGTTTAATTACGGTATATAGATATGAACTTTTTTGATAATCATAGGAATTTATTTTTGACGGCCACGCTATTCTTTGTTGTGCTGACAATTTTTGTAGCGATATTACCCGCGTTGCACAATCAAGTCGTCAACGCTCCGCTTCCATCTGCAGTTCCGTTGTCTGAAGATGCGCTTCGTGGTAAAGCTTTATATATATCGCATGGCTGTGTCGCCTGTCACACGCAGCAGGTTCGTAATCTGGATATGGACAAAATGTGGGGAAGCCGGCCGAGCATGGCAGCAGACTATGCCGGTACAGGCCGGACAGATATCTGGAGAAATACTGCTACGTTGATGGGAACAGAACGTACCGGGCCAGATTTGACAGATGTCGGAAACCGACAACCAAGCCGGGATTGGAATTTAGTGCATCTCTTCAACCCACGCATTGTCGTTAAGGAGTCCGTCATGCCGGCATATCCTTTTTTATTTGCGTTTAAACAAAATCCGGATGAAAATGATGTAGTTGTACATGTGTCGGAAGAATACGCTCCAAAAGACGGAAGCCAGATTGTCGCTACAGCAGAGGCTTTGCAATTGGTAGCCTATTTACAATCGCTGAAACAGGCATCTCTTCCCGAATCGATCGTTGCCCCGGATTTTCTTTATAAAATGGAGAAAAAGAAAACCAATGTCACCATGGAGGGTGACGGTGCTCCGGAATTGGATGGACAAGCGCTGTATGTTGCTAATTGCCAAGCTTGCCATCAGGCAGATGGAATGGGATTACCAGGGGCTTTTCCTCCACTAAAAGGAAGTTCGATAGTTGATGAAGACGATAACTTGGAGCTGTATATCGATATTATCATGAATGGTTATGATAGCCGACCCGAATACGGTGCCATGGCAGCGGTAGGTATGAACGCGGAGTTTACGGAACATGAAGTAGCAGCTATCATCAATTTTGAACGTAGTAGCTGGGGCAATAATGGTAAAAAAGTAACGGCTGAAGAGATCAAACAGATTGTGGATTTTGTCAAACTTCAAGCAAAATAAATATGAAAAAGAAATTAATACTCCTTAGTTTTGCAGTATTGGTTTTTAGCCAATCTTTTGGTTGCCCCGTTTGTGATCGCAACCAACCGAAGTTGCTTCGTGGATTAGTGCATGGATCGGGTCCCGAGAGTAATTGGGACTATTTCATCGTCAGTATCGTGATTCTTGTTTCATTGGTGACCTTGTTCTATTCGGTTAAATGGCTTGTGAAGCCTGGTGAGAATAAACAAGATCATATTAAAAGAATGATATTAAAATCGGAAGATCATGAGTGAAAAAAGTAAGATCTACATTTTTATAGATGATGACGTGGTACCCGTTGCGGAGGTGTTTTCGCCTGTTACTTTTGAATTGGATACGCAGAAACTGGTCGATGGTAAACATTACTTGCGGATTGTCAGTAAAGACCCTTCAGGCAAAGAAGGTCTTCGCGTGATACCTTTTGAGGTGCGTAATGGTCCTGCAATTGACATTGTAGGAATCAAAGCGGATACCATTGTTGATGGTAAGATTCCGATCATGATTAATGCGTACGGTAAGGGTAACCAAAGTATGTTTTTAATCGAGGGAAGTGAGACACCGCAGGGCATCCCATGGTGGGTATGGATACTGATTATAGGGTTCTCCGGTTGGGCGCTTTATTATTTGATCATGTATATGGATCTTAGTATATAGAGAAAGGGATAAAATGAATAAAAAAGACATTACATCTATCGAAGATATTCAGTTGTTGGTGGATACGTTCTATGGAAGAGTTCAAAAAGACGAGCTTATAGGTCCCATTTTTAATGAGGTATTGGAAGGACGTTGGGGAGAGCATCTTAAGAAGATGTATACCTTTTGGCAAACTATTCTTTTAGAAGAACGAACTTATTTTGGCAGTCCGTTTCCACCACATGCTTTTCTTCCTATTGGTGCCTCGCATTTTGAAAAGTGGTTGGGCCTTTGGAGGCATACCGTAAACGAGTTTTTTGAAGGTACGATCGCCAATGAAGCTATTTGGCGCGGGGAAAAGATGGCGGAGATGTTTCAATATAAAATTGCGTACATTCAATCGAACGATTCGAAACCATTATTATGACCAACTTCGGTTTTCTACGTCGCGTACTTTAGGGGCTCTAATTTAAGTCCGTAAGGTTTTATGGCCGGTTTTTGTAAAGGCATAAGGGACATTGACCTATAAAAATGACAATAAAAGGATGGCATAGGTAATCGACACTCTATATACTTTTTATTATATTTGCTTTTTATTGAAGCAGAAACGAACATGTCTACAATATTTTCTAGAATAATATCTGGCGAGATACCTTCCTATAAAGTTGCTGAAAGTAATGATTATTTAGCTTTTTTGGATATAAACCCCTTAACGCGAGGACATGTATTAGTGATTCCAAAGAAGGAGACAGACTATATCTTCGATATCGCCGATGAAGAATATATGGGAATGTGGGTGTTTGCTAAAATTGTAGCACAGGGGATTAAAGAAGTATTTCCTTGTCCTAAGATCGGTATTGCCGTGGTAGGGTTGGAAGTTGCACATGCTCACATTCATTTGATGCCGCTCAATCACGTTTACGACATGAATTTCGAAAAACCCAAATTGTCATTATCCACCGAAGAAATGAACGAGATTGCAGAGAATATTCGCAAGGCCATTGCATTAATTACAAATGGCAACTAGGATATCTTTATTTGCCCCGCACGTTTAATTCAAAAATATATGCAGGAATTTTTAGTCAACTTCCAACAACTATTGGATCCAGAATATCTGCTAAGTCATGGTGGATTCTATATTGTTTGTTTGATTGTATTTGCAGAAACAGGATTGTTTTTTGGATTCTTTCTTCCTGGGGATTACTTACTTTTTTTAGCCGGTTTGTTCTGCGCCTTAGATAAAATTGATGTCGATATAGTAACGATGTACTTTGGGATCTTGTTTGCAGGAATACTCGGGAATTTTGCAGGATATTGGTTTGGACATCGCGCTGGGCCTATGCTCTTTAAAAGAAAGAACTCTCTTCTTTTTAAGCGTAAATATGTGGTGATGGCTGAGGAATTCTATCAGAAATATGGTGGTACCGCATTGATTATTGGTCGGTTTGTTCCAATTATTCGTACCTTTGCGCCAATATTTGCCGGAGTGGTCAAACTTAATTTTAAGAAGTTTGTCCTTTATAATTTTTTGGGGGCCTTTCTTTGGGTTTCTCTGTTAACATTGACAGGTTATGGGCTAGGTGTGAAGTTCCCCGAAATAATTAATTATGTAGAGTATATCATCGTGGCTTTGATTGTCATTGCATTTTTGCCTATTGGTATAGCGCTATTTAAAAGGTGGATAAAAAGTAAGAAAGATAAAAACAAAACAAACAACAGTATATAAAATTTGTTAATGAGTACACAACACCCTTGGCATCAAGTCTCTCCTGGAGAGGATTTGCCCAATTCCGTAAATGCTATTATTGAAATTCCCAAAGGCTCGAAGGCGAAGTATGAAATAGATAAAGACAGTGGACTGATAAAGCTGGATCGCGTATTGTTTTCTTCGGTCATGTACCCAGCGAATTATGGGTTTATACCGCAGACCTACTGTGACGATAAAGATCCGTTGGATATTTTGGTGCTTTGTTCGGTGGATGTGTATCCAATGAGTATGATCGAAGCTAAGGTAATAGGGGTAATGCATATGATAGATGGCGGAGAGCAGGATGATAAAATTATTGCTGTCGCGAAAAACGATATGTCCGTAAACTATATAAACGATCTGTCTGAATTGCCTCCTCATACCATGAAAGAAATTGTTCGTTTTTTTCAAGATTATAAGGCTTTGGAAGAAAAGAATGTAACAATTGAAAATTTATATGGGCGTTCTTATGCTCAAAGTATTATATTAGAGAGCATAGAACTATACGACAAAGAAATTCGTACTAAATAAAGCTAAATGGCTCTTGATATTTTTTGGACAATATTTTTGGTGCTGGCTAACGGCTTTTTTGTAGCTGCGGAGTTCGCTATTGTGAAAGTCCGGGCTTCTCAAATCGAGCTACAAGCAAAATCAGGAAGCAATGTTGCTAAAATAGCAAAAAATATTACCGAACATTTAGATGGTTACTTGGCTGCAACGCAGCTTGGTATAACGTTAGCTTCGTTAGCCTTGGGTTGGGTGGGTGAAGCTGTTATGACAGAAATTGTTCACAAAGCATTTGGTCTTTTTAATGTTGAGTTGACCGGGGCGGTGTCCAAAAATTTAGGCCTGGTATTGGCTTTTAGTATCATTACTTTCCTTCATATTGTATTTGGAGAATTGGCGCCCAAATCTATTGCTATTCAAAAGCCCGTTGCTACAACCATGAAGATTGCATTTCCTTTACAGTTCTTCTATGTTATTTTTCGGCCCATTATATGGGTGCTCAACGGTTTTGCTAATTTCTTGTTAAGATTAATAGGAATTGAGCCGCATCCTAACGAATCTTCCCATTCTTCGGAGGAACTCCAGTATCTCTTAGATAAAGGAAAAGAAAGTGGCGCAATCAATACTTCTGAGCATGAGTTGATCAAGAATGTATTCGATTTTAACGAGCGTATCGTTAAAAACATTATGGTGCCAAGGACAAAGATTGTAGCGGTAGAACTCTACGACTCTGCGGAGGAATTTATCAACACGGTAACGGAAGAGGGCTACTCGCGTATCCCGATTTACGATGACAATATTGATCAGATTGTGGGCGTCGTTCATACCAAAGATATCCTACCATTGATTGTTAAAGGGAAAGAGGTCGTGCTGAAAAGTATTATGCGTAAGCCATACTTTATTCCGGAAACAAAGAAGATTAACGATTTGATGACCGAATTTCAGCAGAAGCGTATACAGATAGCTTTTGTATTGGATGAGTTTGGTGGGACAGCTGGTATGGTGACATTGGAAGATATTGTCGAAGAGCTAGTAGGAGAGATTCAGGATGAATACGATGAGGAAACGCCGGTGGTGGAACAGATTTCGGATACCGAGTTTATGGTAGATGCCGGATCGAGTGTACATGATGCAAACGGTTATCTACCTATTGAGTTACCCGAAAGTTCGGACTACGATACAATTGCTGGTTTAGTCAGTCATGTCTTTGAAAAGATACCAGATGTCGGCGAATCGGCGGAGAAGTTTGGGTATGTTTTTACCATTATGCGGAAAACCCAACAAAATATTGAATTTGTAAAGCTGGATTTGGTAGAGCACGGTTTCGATGACGAAGAGAATGGTTAATTACGAATTGCAAATTACGAATTATAAATTCTGTATTTTTGGAATTCGTAATTCTCTTTAAACCATAATTCGTAATTCATAATTGTTAATTCGTAATTCATTAAATAGGCATGCATTTATTCTTTACGCCAACGATAGAGCCTCATCATACGGCTTTTTTACTCAGCGAAGAGGAGAGTAAACATGCTATACGCGTACTTCGGCTTGGTCTTGGTGCTGTTCTCCATTTGGTAGATGGGCGTGGTGGCCTGTATGAGACGGAGATAATCGACCCTCATCCTAAACGTGTTGGACTGCGTGTGCTCCATGTCCAGACTGATTTTGGTCAATCCCCCTACCATTTGCATATAGCGGTCGCACCGACCAAGAATATAGACCGTGTCGAATGGTTTCTGGAAAAGGCCACTGAAATAGGCTTGCAGGAATTTACACCCCTTATATGTGAACATTCCGAACGTAAAGAGGTTAAGGTCGAGCGACTGGAAAAAATAGCTGTCGCAGCGATGAAACAATCACTTAAAGCTTATTTGCCTAAAATAAATCCGGCGATTACATTTTCGAATTTTATTTCGTCCATTGCAAAAGATGATACTCTATCCAAAGGAATTGCATATTGTGTAGATTCTGAAAAAAGATATATTTCATCATCTTTTCCAACAGCAGGTAAATACCTTATCCTGATCGGTCCAGAAGGTGATTTTTCGGAAAAGGAAATAGCACAGGCTTTGTCGGTAGGGTATATCTCCTTGTCCCTTGGGGAAGCTCGTTTACGCACGGAGACCGCAGCCTTAGCATCCTGCTTGGAAGTTGCGCTGTTGAACCGATAAGCTGCATCGACAGAAATTACAATTTCTTCTTTATTGGATAAGCTCCGCATTGATTATCTGAATTTCCGCATTCCCTTTTAAGGGTTCCGGATTAAATTTCATCGTTCCCTTTATTTTGATGGGATCTTCGGTATATCGTATGGATTCTTTCTTCATAAAAATTTCGACCATAGGAGGGATTCCATTTGTTCCGCAGAATTGACATTGTGTAACAGGAAGTACAGACAACATGAATGTTTTGTGATTCCTGCCACTTGTCAAAGGGACGAGATATCCGGGTAATTCAACTGTTTTGTTTTCTAGTTTTTGTAACTCCGAGGGATAGTATGGTGTATATACCTTTTTGTTGTTTTCGGTTGTTACGCGATACATCATCTTATCGATCGTCTCCCATGTGCTATTCATCATAGGCGTATGGTCAGGTGCCTGCGGATTCGAATAATTCCCTATCTGACCATGTGAAAGGAAAGATGTGCCTAATAAAAATGTTATAAAAATATATTTCTTCATTTATCGAGATGCTAATGTTTTAGAAATAGTAGTACGGTATGCTTTGAAAGAGGGGATTAAAGCGGCTAATAAACCTAATGCGATGGCTGCAATTAATATCCAGATTTCATTTGGATAAATTTTGAAAGCCTCGATAAAGTCCGCGCTTTCACTAGTCTGTGTGCTGATAAAATAAAGCATTGTATGGCCAAACAATAATCCGATTATTCCTCCTATTCCGGTGATGATTAAACCTTCGACAATAACCAACGAGAAAAGTTTAGTTTTGGTAGCGCCCATCGTTCGCATTATCGCCATATCGTATTTTCTATCCTTTAAAGCATTGTACAAACTGATGAAAACACTAAGTCCTGCGATGAGCATGATGACATACGCCAATATAGCAAGGGAATCGAGGCCGACACCTAATAAGGAAAAAATCCTTGAACTCTCTATTGCTGGAGATGCTGCCTGCATGTGAGTGCTTTCGTTGATCAATCGTGGGATTACCGCTATGGCTGCAGGAGAGCTGTATTGGATCAATAGTGCGGTAATCTCCATTCCACGCTCTTCGATCATCTCCGCATCCATACGCTTCACCATCATTTGGGTTTGAGGCTTTTCATTTATCAGCGTTCCTTCATCCTCGTGATCGTGGTGTTGATCGTGGTGTTGGTGGGTAGGATCATGCTCTGCATCGTGTGTGCTGCTCTTTTCGTGAGTGTGCTCGTCGTCCGCTGTATGATCATGAGCTATACCGTGTACTTCCCAAACACTCGCCAGGTTACATAGAATCAAATTATCCACAACACTATTTGATCGATCCAGGATACCGACAACGGTAAAAGGATGCTCATCGTGGATGTGTGCATCAGCAGATAGTCCATGCGCACTATGGATATGATCACCAAGTGCAAGATGATGCTTCTGTGCGACTTCATAACCGATGACAATCTCGAACGACTTATTCCACAGTCGACCTTGATCGAGTTGCAACTGGTAGAGGGAAAGATAGGATGTATCCGTTCCGATAATACGGTGGCCTTTGAAGTTGTCACCTAAAGAAATAGGTACAGCCTCCTGGATATAAGGATTTTCCGCTATTTTGGTGGCTTCTTCCAAGGAAATATTTCCTGTAGGATTATCCACATGGTATAAGGTGCTCAGTATTAATTGCAGCGGGCTGCCTTTTGCTCCGATGACAAGATCTATATTTTTGCTATTGTTTTCCAGCTGTTTTTCGAACGTATCGCTACTGATATAGATAACGGTCAGGATAGCTACTCCAAAGGCGGTGAGGAGAATGCTTAATAGTGTAGAGCCCCACTGCTGTGTGATATTTTTCCAAACCAGGTTTATACTGCTCATATTATGCTATTTAAGAATATACGTGTTTGAGAAATGATTTTTTAATCTTTTATCATGTGTCGCGATGAGTAAGGTGGCATTGTAGTTTTGTGCGGTATCCAAGAGTAGGTCGATGACACGATTCGTGTTTTTGTCGTCCAATGCCGCGGTGGGTTCATCCGCAATTATCAGACGTGGCCTATTTATGACTGCGCGCGCGATAGCTGCTCTTTGCAATTGTCCTCTGCTCAAATCTTGCGGATAGCTGGAAGATTTATCTGCTATCTGAAGTTGAGTAAGAACGGTATGAACTTCGGTTTTGTCAACCTTGTGTTTGGCTAAGGATTGAGCGAGTAAACTATTCTCCAGGACGGTCAAGTTGTTGAGCAGATGTGCTTCTTGAAAAATGAAACCTATATTTTGCGCGCGGAAGATATCAAGTTTAGAATCGTTAAGGTGATAAAGATCCATTCCGTCGATAAACACTTTGCCCAGCGTTGGTCTGGATAACCCACCCAACAGATGTAATAATGTAGTCTTACCTGTTCCGGAATCGCCCAAGAACAACGTGTGTTGACCTGAGGTGATATTGATTTCGTCAAAGGTCAGTTCTTCTGCATTGATCCCATACTTGAATTTTAAATTTTCTGTACGCAACAAGGGTTCTTTCATGATCGACCTTTCCAATGTTAAAGTAAAAAGTAATACAAAATAACGATGCAAATTAAGCATTTTTGATGAAAAGGGATAACCGAGGAACCGGTTCATACCTGTGCTAACAAAAATAATACACGATCGAACTAGTCTTAACATTAAATTAAGGCATTGCTAATCTATAAATAACACCTTGTTAACAGTAGTGTAATAGTTACGTGATAATATTGCAACATAAAATTAACATGAAAATGGAGCGTATTTATCATTGTTTGGTTGTATTAGGAGGTGTTATATGGATGACATCTGTGCAAGGACAGTCTTTGCAAGGTATCCGAGGCAAGATTGTAGATGTAGAAACGTACACACCTATAGTAGGTGTTAATATATCTATTCCAGAAGTTAAAGAAGGGGTTACTACGAATGAAAAGGGTGAGTTTACTATCCCCCTAGCGCAAAGAGGAGCGTATAAAATTGTCAGTACATATTTAGGCTATATTAGTGATACAACGGCCGTTCATTTGGATCAGCCGACATGGCAGGATGTCAATATTGTATTGGTATCCGAGACATCTGCTCTTGAAGAAGTTGTCGTGACGAGACGGAGAGAGCGATTCAGTGAATTGGCCTTACTCGAAGAACGGAAAAAGTCTAACCTCATGTTGGAAAAAATAGGAGCGCAGGAACTTTCTCGTAAAGGAGTGAGCGATGCCGAAGGAGCCTTGATCAAGATGAGTGGCGTGACCAAATCGGCTAGTGGGGCGAATGTTTTTGTGCGTGGTCTGGGTGACCGTTATAACAGTACGACATTAAACGGATTGGCTTTACCTTCGGAAGACCCATTGAATAAAAATATTTCACTGGACTTTTTTAGTACCGACATCATTCAAAGTATTGCGGTGAACAAGACCTTCAATCCACAGCTTATTGCAGATGTAGCGGGTGCCAATATCGATATCGTGTCTAAAGAATTAACGGAGGGCGCTTTCCTTGAAATAGGAGCTTCTTCGGGAATCAATACGCAAGCTATTCGAGCTGATCAAATCCAGCGGATCGATGGTACGGGTTGGGTAGGCAGGCTGCGGGAAAGAAAGGTGCCGATTACGGATTTGAATAAGTACGATTTTAAGAATAATTGGAATACCGAAGGAATTAATAATCCGATTAATTCGAGTTTTTCGCTAACGGCTGGGAAAGGGTTTCAATTAGGCGGAGGCACGCTGAATGTCTTTTTGACTGGAAATATGGATTCCGATTATAAGCATTATGAGGGAGTTATCCGACAGACTGTTACAGACGGGACTATTATTTTGGATCAGGACATGACTCATTCGGAATATAAGGTGTCTAAAACAGGATTAGCAAATGTGAAGTATACTGTTGGTAACCATGCTGTGTCATTTAACTCGATGTATATCAATGATCAAAAACAAGGGTTTGAACAAAATTATGGTTTTGATTCGGATCGGAATGTAGGAGATAAGGGGTTGTTCAGACGTCAGCATGTAGTCGATAATCAATTGTTGGTGAATCAATTACTGTCCAGTGTGGCTCTGTCAGATATGTGGAAGCTGGATCTGGGCGTAGGGTATAATGTGATTAAAGCCGATGAACCGGATAGACGTACGACAGAATTGGTAGAAGACAAAGATGGTGTTTTCCAACTACTCGGTGAATCCAATTCGCATGAACGCTATTATTCGGATATTCAGGAGCGAGGGTGGAGTACCAAAGCGATTGCCAGTTACAAACTAGGGAATAGTGACAACTTAGATCGCAAGGTGGAGTTCGGTTATAACGGAGACTTCGTGAAAAGAGATTTTCATGCTACGATTTTCAAACATACCATTCAGGGAGATCGTACCATCAGCAAAGACAATATTGACAATATTAATGATATATTCAATAATTCAACTTTGCAGGCCGGCTTTTTCAAACTAGGAACGGTTAGAGGAGACTTGAATCCATTTTGGTACACTGCAGAGAAAAAAGTGAATTCCGCTGTAGCAATGGGAACTTATCAAGTTAATGGAAAGCTAACTACTGTGTTGGGAGTGCGTTATGATAATGTTCATCAGAACATCGTGTATGAGACCAATCTGGGTAGCACTAAATTGGATGGCCCGTCTACGATCAGAAAGAATTATATACTGCCCAGTTTAAATTTGAAATATGCTTTGACCGACAGAAGTAACCTGAGAGCAGCTGCAAGTATGAGCTATACGCTACCTCAGTTTGTTGAAACGGCTTATTTCTTAAATACGTTCTCTAACCACAGCACTCAAGGTAACAGGAATCTCGTACCTGTGGAGAATACCAATTTTGACGTAAAATGGGAACTGTTTCCGAACAATGGCGAACTGCTGTCCGTCGGTGTATTTTACAAGAATATGAAAAATCCGATTGCCCGATCCGAAACCGGTAGTAACATCATGACCTTTTATAATGTCGGATCATCAGCTATGGTAACTGGTGCAGAAATAGAAATCAAGAAAAATCTGATCAAGACTTCGTCCGCACATGGAGAAAATATCTTATCGGCAGGAACGAATATTTCTTACCTATATACCAATCAGAAATTAGAAAATCCTATTCCTATTTTTTCCAAAAAGGAAAGTGCTTTACAGGGTGCGTCGCCGGTATTGGCTAATGCAGATGTGTCTTACCTATGGAATGGCAGACATTGGAATTGGACATCCACTGTTGTGCTGAATTATTTTAGTGACCGTATTTATGCTATTGGGGCGGGGGGCTTTAAAGATGTTATAGAAAAGGGGATTCCTATGTTGGATTTTGTGTCCAGTGCAAGTATTAGTAAGCGATGGGGAGTGAAGTTGAAGGCTCGCAATTTATTCAATCCGGAAATACGATTAGAACGGGAAACAGATATGCATGAAAACATTGTTTTGGAATCGTTCAAGAGAGGGGTTGACTTTAGTATGGGTGTGTCTTATAAGTTTTAATGATTTGGTAATATTAATTTAATTATTTGGTTGTTTTGGAGAACTATTTTTGTGTAAATAAAATAAAAAAGGAGAAAAAATGAAAAGAAATTTACTCACTATTTTGGCAGTTTCGGTATTCGCATTTACGTCGTGTGATGACAAAGATCCGATCCTTGATCAAGGCGAAGAATTGACAGAACTGAGCGGAAGCATCACAGCAGACGCAACACTAAAAGGTAGTGCTATTCCTTTGAAAGATGCAACCATTGTCCGTGCAGGGGCTACGCTGACCATACCTGCAGGTACGACGATTACAGCTGCTAACAGCACAGCATATCTATTGGTTGAGCGAGGTGCTAAGATTATTGCTAAAGGCACAGCTACGCAACCAATTAAATTTACCTCAACGACAAAGAGTTCAGGAGGATGGGGTGGATTAGTTATTAATGGATATGCTCCCCTTTCCCGTGCAAATCAAAGTGACGAGAGTGTGTTTGGAACGGAGATCAATGCTCAAGTTCTTTACGGAGGTGATAAAGTTGATGATAACTCGGGTGAATTGGATTATATCATCCTTGAGTATACCGGTTCCAATATTAATGAGGATGCTGAACACAATGGTTTGACATTAAATGGAGTAGGTAACAAAACAAAGATCAGTAACATCTATATCAAGGATGGTGCAGATGACGGTATAGAGTTCTTTGGTGGTTCAGTTAACGTTACGAACCTCTTGGTTGTCAATTCGGAAGACGATATGTTTGACTTTACGCAAGGATACAGTGGTACCTTGTCCAATGCGTACGGTGTCTGGACTTCTGCTTTTTCCACAAATGAAAAAGATCCTTCGGGTATCGAAGCGGATGGTAACCATGACGGAACTAATCCGTCCGCCTATGGACAGTCGGATTTTACAGTGAAAGATGTAACTATCGTACATAAAGCTACTGCTACAGGTACTGCTGGTACAATGTCTAATATCCTTAAAATCAGAAGAGGAGCCAAAGCCACTATTACGAATCTGTTGATCGAAATGGGAGAGACTTCTTTATTTGGAGGTATTATCGACTTGACGGATGGTAAAGGTAATGCCAATGCAGCGACAACGGTTACTTACACTTTTAAACCAGCTTCTTTGTTCTCTGATTCTAAAATTATTAATCCTGTGAGTGCTATTCTTACAAGGAACGATACCCAGACAGGTGCAAACACAGCAGCTTTCGCTTGGACAGGATATTTTAATTAATCGACTAACAGGCTAGTTATTCTTTTATAATCATTAGGCAAAGGAACCTTTTTCAGGTTCCTTTTGCTGTTTATAGGAAGTGTACGATAATAGTTGTGCTAAAGACCTAAAACCTTTATCTTTGTCTCAATGGATAATTTCATTGTTTCGGCCCGTAAGTACCGTCCTGTAACTTTCGACTCTGTCGTAGGGCAGCGGCATATTACGAATACACTTAAGAATGCTATCCATAATAATCAACTGGCCCAAGCTTTTTTATTTTGTGGTCCGCGGGGAGTTGGAAAAACGACCTGTGCACGTATTCTGGCCAAGACGATCAATTGTGAAAATATTTCACCTCAAGCAGAAGCTTGTGGTACCTGTCAGAGCTGTCAATCGTTTCAGAACGGCATTTCATTCAGTATCCATGAGTTGGATGCTGCTTCCAACAACTCCGTAGAAGATATCCGCAGCCTCATCGAGCAGGTACGTATCCCACCGCAATCGGGCAAGTACAAGATCTATATCATTGATGAGGTCCATATGTTGTCCCAGGCAGCTTTCAATGCTTTTCTCAAAACCTTGGAAGAACCTCCTTCCTACGCTATTTTTATTTTAGCGACCACGGAGAAGCACAAAATACTACCTACCATTTTGTCGCGCTGTCAGATCTTTGATTTCAATCGAATCAAAGTAGACGATATGGCCAATCACTTGGCAGACATCGCGCAGAAAGAGGCGGTTACCTACGAGCATGATGGGCTTCATGTTATTGCTCAGAAGGCCGATGGGGGGCTTCGTGATGCCTTATCCATGTTCGATCAGATTGTCAGTTTCAGCAATCGTAATCTAACCTATGAAGCTGTTATTGAAAATCTGAATATTTTAGATTACGAATATTATTTCCAGTTGCTAGATGCGGTATCGGAAGAGAAGGCTGCTGATGCTTTGCTGATATTTGATACAGTGTTGAGTAAGGGGTTCGACGGAGGCCATTTTATGGCAGGTCTCTCCAGTCATCTTCGTAACCTGCTGGTTTCCAAAGAGCCCAAGACCTTGAAACTGTTGGAAGTAGGCGAGAATATCAAAAAGCGTTATTTGGAACAGTCTTCATCGATGAGTTCCGGCCTGCTGTTGTCAGCCATGAATATCGCCAATCAGTGTGAAGTCAATTATAGGACAAGTAAAAATCAACGTCTTCAGGTGGAATTGGCCTTGCTAAAGATGTGCCATCTGTCAAGTGCGATTAAGCTGTCTCTACATCATGGCGCAGTTCCTCCTTCAGAAGGACAAAAAAAAAAACTAACTGATTATCCTACGCAAGATAAAAGAGAAGATACGCCTGTTCCTTTAGCAAAAGAGGCCGCTCAACCCATAGAACCCCCTCGGCAACCCTTGTCGGATGTCGTTGTTTCAGAGAAAAGTGAGCCGGTGCCACCCCCACCTACTTCGTTCACATCGGGGAAGGGATGGGGGCATATCAAATCAGCTGTTGCTGTACCTAATCTAAACACTGTTTTTGAAGAACAATCGGTTGGCGATACGGAAAAAGAAGAACTTGTCGTTGGAAACGAATATCAGGAAATTACCCTCAACAACTTTTTGAGTAAGTGGAATACCTTCGCAGAAAAGATGAAAGCCGAAAGTAGGATTACTATTTTTACGATCATGACGGCATCTACACCTCGATTGAATGGTTCTGTGATAGAAATTGATGTGGAAAATATGGTTCAGATGGAACAGATAAGAGATCACAAGATTGATATCTTGAATTATCTCCGGGTGGAGCTACGAAATTTCTCCCTAGATATTACAGCCATTCAGATCGAACAGAGCCGCATACTAAAACCTTATACTTCGCAAGAAAAATACCAAGCTATGGCAAAGAAGAACCCCGCAATAGAAACTTTACGCAAGACATTTAATCTGGGACTCAGTTAGATTCATTTTTTTAATTTCCACTTTTTAATTTACATCCAAGAGCATGCAACATATTCAACGAAAAGACCGGGGCGAGAAGAGAGAAAACAATCAAATGGTTTTTGGGATTCGTGCCGTCATAGAAGCCATTGACAGTGGTAAGGAGATGGAGTCGATCTTTGTCCAACGCGGATTAAGTGGGAGTCTTTTCATGGAGCTGAAAGCTTTATTGAAAGAACATAATATAGGTTTTCAGCAGGTTCCCATTGAGAAGCTCAATAGAATTACACGTAAGAATCATCAAGGCGTGATCGCCGTTATCTCACCCATTACCTATCAAAATATTGAGAATCTTTTACCGCTTATCTATGAAAAGGGCGAAGTGCCACTTTTGTTGATGTTGGATGGCGTAACGGATGTGCGTAATATGGGGGCTATTGCCCGTACGGCAGAATGTGCAGGGGTTCATGCGCTTATTGTTCCGAAAAAGGGTTCTGCCGAAATAAACCCGGATGCAATTAAGACATCCGCGGGGGCATTATTTAAAATACCCGTATGCCGTCAGGATTCACTCGGTAAGACAGGGCGTTTTTTAATTGATTCAGGCGTACAGTTGGTCGTTGGTACCGAGAAAACAGATGCTTCAATTTACGATGTGGATTACAGTGTTCCTACTTGCATCATTATGGGAGCAGAAGATGTGGGTGTATCCGATGATTTGATCCGGATATCCGATAAGTTAGCCAGGATACCCATGTATGGGGAGATCAAGTCCTTAAATGTATCGGTGTCTGCCGGGGTCGTCATCTACGAGGCTATTCGCCAACGTCGTATACAATAACAGATAAGCGTCTGTTTAAAAAAAATGGGCTTTTGAAGACTGCCACATTTACATAAAAAAGGGCGGGTTAGTCAAACTAATCCGCCCTTTTCGTGTCAATTTATAGCTTAATACCTGCTCTTTGATTCACGGCGTTTTCCAGAAAAATCACGGAACCCACCACCATTACTGCTACGGTCGCGACGATCACCACCGCCACTTCTTTTGTCGCCATAAGTGCTTTTTCCGAAACGTTCTTTACCGGATCGTTCTCTTCTATTCGATGAACGCTCTTCTCCGGATACTTCAACACGTACTTGTCGTCCATTGAAGTCGACCGCTTTGAAGCCCTGGAATACCTTCTCTACGTCATCATCCTGAACTTCGAAGAAAGTAAATACACCTTTTAAATCAATCTTTCCAATAGATTTACCCTGAATGTTAGTATGGTTACAGATGAACCCTAACATATCACCTCTACTGAATTCATCCACTGCTCCTAGGTTGATAAATAAGCGAGTATAACCATTGGAGGCAGATCTGCCGTTTCTCCGGTCTCTATCTCTGTCACCATCCCGATCGCTTCTACTTTCGCGTGCGTCAGTATTTAAGTCCGGCGCATTTTTATAATAGTCTAAAAAGCGGTTGAATTCCAGTGAAGCAAAGCGTTTGATGATATCCTCTTTGGATAGATCTTGCAATGATTCAGCTATTGCTGGCAAAAATGGCGTAATCTGCTCCTCATTTACAGCTACATGATTTAGCTTGTCTACGATGGAAAGGAGTTGCTTCTCACAAACTTCAGCGCCATGAGGTACTAGTTTTTTCTCGAAGTTTTTACCAATAATTTTCTCAATACGTCTGATCTTGCCTATTTCTTTAGCATTTACCAGAGATATGGAGATACCTGTTTTTCCAGCACGAGCAGTACGGCCTGAACGGTGGGTATAGTTTTCCACTTCATCAGGAAGGGAAAAGTTAATGACGTGTGTTACGTCATTGACATCAATACCACGAGCAGCTACATCCGTTGCAATCAATAGTTGCAAATTGCGCTCCCGATAACGTTTCATAACCTTATCACGTTGCTGTTGGGAAAGATCACCATGCAAAGAGTCTGCATTATAACCGTCCTTAATCAGTATTTCAGCAATTTCTTGTGTTTCGATCTTTGTACGACAGAAAACAATCCCAAATATATCAGGGTTGTAATCGACAATACGTTTGAATGCAGCATATTTATCTCTTGCTTTGACAAGATAGTAATGATGCTCAATGTTTGCATTTCCTGCATTCTTTGTTCCCACTGTCAACTCCACGGGGTCGGTCATATACTTTTGAGCTATACGACGAACTTCCTTGGGCATAGTTGCAGAAAAGAGCCAAGTTTTTTTCTCTTCAGGTGTTTCCGAGAGGATATTGTTGATATCTTCTTGAAAACCCATGTTCAACATTTCATCAGCCTCATCAAGGACAACATACTTTACTTTCGAAAAATCAATGGCTTTGCGATTGATAATATCGAGCATACGTCCAGGAGTGGCGACGACAATCTGTACACCGCGACGGATCTGACGCAGCTGGTCAGAAATGTTTGCACCGCCGTATACGGCGACAACATGCACATCGTCTAGGAACTTAGCGTATTTTTCTAAGTCTTTAGCAATTTGCAAACATAATTCGCGGGTGGGGCATAAAATTAATGCTTGAGGATGTCTTTGAGAAAAGTCAAGCAGTTCTAATAATGGGAGACCAAATGCCGCAGTCTTCCCTGTACCGGTTTGGGCTAATCCGACCAAATCGTCGTTACCAGTCAATAACACAGGAATGGCTTTTTCCTGAATAGGAGAAGGTTTTTCAAAACCTAACTCTGTGATGGCATTAACAACCTCATGACGGATTCCCAGTTCTAAAAATGGGTTCATGAAATAAAATATACAATAGGCACAATTGCCTAAGGCGGTGCAAAGATAGTGTGAATAGTTGGTAATTCCTAATTATATAGAACTAATTTGAGTAGTATCAGTCTGATTTTCTTATTGTTCGATAAAAAAGCAGAATGTCAATTACCTTTTGAGCCAATAATTTCGTCTTATCTAGACGATGAGGTGTGCCGAAAGATCTAAGATAGATGAAAAAAATGAAATCAATTTTTCATAATCCTCTTATTTTTTATAGGTTTGGACTGAAAAGAATTTTAAAACTAAATTATGTGGTATAGAAAATCTATTGCAAAACTTGTCGCTGAAGCTGAGCAAAGTGGCGAAGGTACATTGAAGAGGACCTTATCGAGTGTAGGCTTGGTCGCTTTGGGTGTCGGTGCTATTATCGGTGCGGGATTATTTTCGTTGACCGGAATAGCTGCCGCTGAGAATGCAGGCCCAGCTGTGATGTTGTCCTTTATTATTGCCGCGGTAGGCTGTGCCTTTGCTGGATTATGTTATGCGGAGTTTGCTTCTATGATACCTGTGGCAGGGAGTGCCTATACATATTCATACGCTACGATGGGCGAATTTATGGCGTGGATTATAGGATGGGATTTGGTACTGGAATATGCTTTGGCTGCAGCTACTGTTGCTGCAAGCTGGTCTCAATATTTTAACGAGTTGTTGTCTATTTTTGGGTGGCAGCTGCCCCATGAGCTTTTGAAAGGCCCTTGGGAGGGGGGCATGGTCAATTTACCTGCCATTATTATTGTGTGTTTGCTTTCTTTGCTATTAATGCGGGGAACACAAGAGTCGTCCTTTGTAAATAATGTGTTGGTGATTTTGAAAGTTAGTGTAGTGTTGTTATTTATCGCATTGGGATGGCAATTTGTCAACCCAGCTAATCATACCCCATTTATTCCTGTTAACGAAGGAGAGGAGCTGTGGAAGCAAGGCAAAATCGGCATGTTCGATTTTTTTAAAGAGGGATATTTTGGGCAATTTGGCATAAGCGGGGTTTTACGTGCTGCTGGGGTGTTATTTTTTGCATTCATTGGCTTTGACGCGGTAAGTACCGCAGCTCAGGAAGCTAAAAATCCAAAAAAGGGGATGCCTATTGGTATCATAGGCTCATTGATTATTTGTACCATTTTATATGTGTTGTTTTCCTACGTTATGACAGGGTTAGCGCCATATACTGTTTTCAAAGGAGATGCTAAGCCTGTTGCTACAGCTTTTGCAAACACAGGCTACCATTTCCTGAATACAGCCATGATCGTTACGATTATAGCGGGCTATACGTCAGTTATTTTAGTGATGTTGTTGGGCCAAAGCAGGGTATTCTACAGCATGAGTAAGGATGGATTATTGCCGAAAATATTTTCTGATTTGTCCAAGCGTCAGACACCATGGAAAACAAACTTGATTTTTATGGTTTTCGTTAGTGTATTCGCAGGTTTTGTGCCTATTTCAGACTTAGGACATATGGTCAGTATCGGTACATTATTCGCATTTACATTGGTATGTATAGGTGTTATCGTCTTGCGAAAGAGAGATCCGCTGGCAGAAAGACCTTTCAAAACACCCCTTGTTCCATTAATACCGATCTTGGGAATTATCGTTTGTGTATTGATGATGGCTTCTTTACCACTAGAGAGTTGGGAGCGTCTCGCTATATGGATGCTTGTAGGGGTAGTGATATACTTTGCATACGGTAGAAAACACAGTCTGTTAAGGAAAGAAATCGAAGGAGATCAGCGTAAATAGCGGAAAGGAAAAATTTTACCCTTCGTTATTCGGTCAGGTGTAAAGTAAAATTAACATCAAAGTTATCCTTTACCTTGACCAGTCCGCCGATTTTGTGTGGTGGGGTCAACTCGAAATCCGAAAAGGTAAATGAACGTCCTCCTGCTAACAATAGTCCTTCTTTGGTCTGGGTCAGTACGTATCGTAGGTTAAAGTTTTTACGTTTGCCGGCTAATTCAATTTGAACGGCCCCACAAACTATATCACTGTTGGTATTTGATAGAGGCATCCTTTCCAGATTGATGAAATTAATGGTCAGCGTGGGATACTGGTCTGCTTTCAGTGTCTTTCTTAAGTCACGGTTCAGCATCTTGTTTTTACAATCTAGCTGATTGATAGCGATAGATATGGATCCCCTGAGATTAATGTTGCCCTTTCCGGCTACACCTTCTATAGGTTTAGCTTGGAATGCTCCTGTAGATGAACAGCCGAAGGTGTTGACATTGGAACATCCGTTGATCACGATTGAACTGTTGGGATGGATATTCCATACGAAGGAGCTTTTGTTTTGTGCATATCCTGGTTCGTAGAGGACAGGAAATAGCATGAACAAAAGTAAATAAGATAATCCTTGTATAGTACGATTGAAAATCATATTCATTGATGATAAATCAAGCATTGTGCAGAAGCTCTGCCAATGCTTGATAATTTATTTGGACTCGGATAAAGTACTAGAACGAGATGGCTGCTTGTAGCGCAAAGCCATTGAATTTACCATTATGACGATAGTCTGTATTTGGGAAATCGGCGTATTTTTGATTCACATATTCCCCTTTCATCACGATATTCTTAGTTAAGAACCAACCTGCACCCACTGCAAAGCGATCTATCTTTACATCTTCCACTGTAGTTCCCAGCAGTACTTCAGAATTGACGATATTATATCTCAGACCCAAGAATAGGTTTTCGTTGTTTCCGAAGCGATATATACCTTCCGCTGCGTATTGGCTGGTTGCTCGATCTTTTTCGTCCGCAACAGCTTTAGAACGTCCATTTGCAAACTCCGCGGTACCGAAGAATTCGAAGCCTTGTGCTTTGGCAAAAGCATTGAACATAACGGCGGTCAATTTTGCATTATAATTGTTCGCATCAAAACGTCCGGATTTATACATCGCTGTTGCTGCTTTGGCGGCGCCGGCAGCAGTGTAATACTGCTCCATTACGTAGGTGTAGTTGGAGCCGGTACGGTCACCTGCGTACAAGGTTAAACCTGATCCGTTTGTTCCGGCGTTGTGGTACAAAGATCCAGTGAAACGTAGGCGCAAATCATCATTCAATTGCTTATCCCAACCTCCTTTTAAGTAGACTGATGGATTTCTTTTATCGAATTCATCCTGATAACCTGTTGGATCAGCTTCCTCTGTATGGCCTTTGATCATACCGTTACTCAAACCGATCATACCGATCCAACCGTTTTTCTGTGCATATACCTCTGCCGCAATTTCAGTTGCAAACGCATCCATGATATTACCCTCTATAAATGGACTATAGGAAGTGTGTCCACCATCAGGTCTGCGAAAGTGGGCATCGCCGTAGTTGATCTCCATGTGTCCTGCTTTGATGGTCACGATCTCGCTGATCTTATTCCAAATTTCACCGTCAAATGGAAGTTTGTCCACTTGTAGATAACCCCCTTTGACCCAAAACTCATTGTGGTGTTTAGAGGCCATATAGTTGGCCAGATGGAGACGGATACCATCCGCTAGCTGTGCGTCAATGTACAAGTTTGCTTGAGGCAGACTAAAGCCTGGAGCTAATTTTGCCAGAGCGTTTGTTTTGTCAGCAGCAGTAGTTCCATCAAAATCATTGTTCAATGCACCGGGATTTTCGTTTTTAAGTGACTGAAATTGTAATGAAAAGCCCGCACCGAGGCTAAACTTACGTCCGGTGTATTCTTTGTTCAAGTCTTCCTTAGTTGTTTCGAACATATGAAGTCCTCGTTTGTCATACGGTCTGAAAAAATCAGGCTCTCCGTAGGAGGCGATACCTCCTTTGTCCTTTTCGGACTCTTCTTGAGCGAATGCCAGGGCTGGTATCATCGTAGCCATCATCGCTGAGATAACCATCCAACTTTTAAATCTTCTGTTCATGATCGTCGTTTTAGATTGTATGTTTGCTGTTAAAATTTATCTTTATTCTTATTACGGAATCAGTTTCACACTATAATCAATCGTGATGGGATCACCGGTTTTGATCGTACCCATCATCACTGTAGGCGGAGTAACCTTATATGCTGTCATATTAAATTTAGTGGTGCCATTTACGGAGATACTCTGATCCCCCGGATTGTACACTCCTGTCGCATGGATTGTAGTCGATTTAGTCGTGCCAGCGATTGTTAAATTTCCCGTTACCGACACCTTAAAGTTACCTCCGGAGGCAGGGGTTACCTGACCTGAAGTCATCGTAAACGTGATTTGCTTGTGTGTGCCGGTATTAAGGGCTTTGTACGCATTTTTGTCTAACCCGCTTTTACTACTTTTGAGCGACTCGGCCAATACTTGAAATGAAAGTGCATTAACAGCTGTCACCTGATTATTTGAAACTACAAAAGTAGCTTTAACAATTCCCTGTGGAGATGTCATATCCCAATCATGCAAAGTAGAGGTTCCTTTGATTGTCACTTTCGCTGCACTAGACTGATACGTTTGCGCGTTCACGTGTTGAAATGCCAAGGCGATAAATCCGATTATCGCAATAGCTGTCATTTTTCTAATCATTGTTTGCATAATTATTTGTTCGAATAATCAATTTTTTCTATACCTAAAGATAGGATGGAGCCGAACGTCTGTACATGGCTCAGGATAGGATATTTAGTGATATTGATTAGCTTTTGAGCACACAAGCAAAGCCTTTTTTGGGGTGTTTCAGAGGCTTTTTGAGCGGAATAGAACTTGGAGTGGGAATTTTAATGATTTGGGTCACGATTTGAAGCTCAAAAAGGGAGCAACATACGGAAGATGTCGTGTTGTCCAAAGGACACTATGTTTGCAAAAAGCAAAAAAAAGAAGCCGCATTCCGCGGCTTCCCTATGAATAAATGAGTGAGACCTATCTTAATATAACGTAAACTCGACACGACGGTTTTGCTGACGGCCTTCGGCAGTAGCATTGGTCGCGATTGGCTGATTCGGGCCATATCCCGTCGCCTCAATGCGTGAAGCATTAGCTCCTTTGGATACCAAGTAGGCTTTTACGGCTTCCGCCCGCTCTTTCGATAACCGGAGGTTCAGATCACGAGAGCCCGTATTGTCCGTATGTCCTGCCAACTTTAAGCTGAAGTTTTTCTCAATCAACAGCGTGGCGACACGATTTAATGACGAGAAAGAGTTTTCACGTATACTCGCTTTACCTAGATCGAATTCCAGGTTTTTTATAGCTTCATCCACAACCTTTTTATCTTCCTCCGTAACGATGATTTTCTCAATAACCTTTGTTTCGTTTTTCATTTCCGGAAGAGGACAACCTGAACCATCGACTTTCACGCCGGCCGCGGTGTTCGGGCATTTGTCATACTTGTTTGCCACGCCATCCCCATCATCATCTTGCAATTCATTGGCTAAAGCATCGATTTGATCCTTTAAAGCTTTATTTGAAGCCACTAGAGCATCACGTTCCGACTTTAGCTCATCATATTTTCCCGTGTAATCATTGATTAATGTAGCTACTGGATTACTGTTGCCTAAGTAAGGTTTACTTCCGCTACCGAGGGCAATTTCTAAACCTGCATGCGCATAGGAGAATAAATCATTTTTATACTGTCCTCCCGCCACACCGTCAAAGCCTTCATTGGCCCAATTCAACTGATACCCCAAATCGATGTTGATACCCTTGGCAACGGCAAATTTAAAGCCGGCATCTACAGGCACATATAGTTTGGTGATAGCGCTGTTAGTAGTTTCATTGCCTCCTACATCTTTGGTGGTAGTTTCGAAGTTAAGCGCTCCCAAACCTACAGCGAAGTATGGTTTAATAAAGCTATTAAAGAATCGCCAGTTGGTATTGGCCATAGTCCATTCTCCCGACAAGGCAGCCGACCAAGGCACGTTTGTCTCGTATTCATAGACGGTTCCCGGGATAGCCGACACATTTGACTCGTTCGTGCCACCGACTTTTCCACCTAGGTACTGGGCTTTCAAACCGAACGAAGGAGAAATCTGCTTTTTGATATACGCACTATATCCCAACTTGTGTTCTAATTTGTCAAAGCCAGCTCGATTAAAACCAAAAATATTGGATTGGTTTAAGAGACCCGCGTTGATTCCTACAGACCAAGTGCGGTAGTCAGATGTAGCACCTAAAGGAGTTGTTCCCGCTATGGTTGTCGTGTTTTGGGCAAAAGTTGTCGTTGCAATAAGTCCAGCGCCAAGCAACATGCCGATTTTAAGTAAATGTTTATTTTCCATATAATTTTGTTTGCTATCTAATTAACCAAAAGAGTGCCATTTTGTTTGGGAAGCAAACAGTTTTGATGGATATAAGTCAGAAAAACGATTCTTGTAGTCGATAGGCTACATGCAATTCATACGATTAAACCCCTTAAAGAGGGAACACTCTTTGACGTTCAGTGATCAGTCTTTGGTATTCAGTGATCACCCTTTCACAAAGGGTGACTCCTCTTTGCCTTTTTGTGATCCCTCTTTCTGAATAGGTATTCCCTTTTTCGTAACAAGTGAACACCTGTTGCAAAAATGTGGACACTTGTTAGGATACAGTGATCACCTGTTGGGAAAGGGTGATTAGTCTTTATGATTTAGTGATTACTTCTTCTAAAAGAGTGATCAGTCTCCCTGAAAAAGGGGGTACCCTTTTAGAACAAGTGATCACTCTTTCTGAAAATGTGATCACTCTTTGTCAAAATGTGTTCACATTTTTTCAACAAGTGATCACCGGACGCGGAAGAGTGTTCACGCTTTGTTAAAATATGTTCATATTTTTCCAACAAGTGATCACTGGACGTGAAAGAGTGTTCACGCTTTCCGACACTTTTGGTAGTATCCCAGAAAGTGTGTGTTCGCGTTCGCTTTTGTTAAGTTCGGGCTTATTGGTGGTAAATTGCTTTTTCTATCCGTTCAATATTTTCTTTTGCCACTTTATAATCTTTGGGTAGATATTTCCATTTGTCCAAAGCATTCTTTGTCTGTCCGATAACTTCATCGATAAGTTTCCTGGATAATCCAACCCGACCTTAACTTCTGTAACAGGTTGGATCATTTTTTACGTCCTCTTTTTTTGAATGCTTTATCTGTGTCTTTCAAAACGTCGTCAATTGTTGTGAAATTGGGCTTCGATGGCTTCAAAATGTCAATGATATCTTCTATCCCGCCAACAACCTTCAGAAGCTTTAAAAAGGACTCCAGAGAAATAGAGCCTTTTTGTTCAAACTTTCGTAAAGTAGTTAAGGAAACACTTGACCGATCAGCCAGACCTTCCTGGGTCAGTTCCATAGAAACCTAAAGCTTCGCAAAGAACTTCGGAATTTTGATCTCATGTGCCATTTTTCGCACGACATTTTCTTCTACGATTTTCCGCAAAAAGCCCTTTTTGCTTTTGGTTACTAAGAGCATATCGATTTGTTCGTCATCGATCACAGAATGGATAGATTGCGAAATGTTCTCCTTATACTGAATGAAAAATGCTTGGTTTTTAATGGTGTATGAAATATCGTCAATACTGGTCTGCCTAATGATTCGATTGATGAAATCTTTGAATTGTTTATCAAGCTCCTTTATATCCCTACTATCCGTGTTAATATGGATCAATACCAACTCAAAACCCTTACCCAGTAGCTTTATCGCTTGTTTCAATACGTCAATTTCGCCTTCTTTAAAATTACATAAGAGGCCTACTTTATCAAGCCGGAATTTTCGGGAGGTTAGCGGTACAGCCAATACTGGGATGCTCGTGTTTTCAAAGACATCATACATATTGGAGCCCACTAGGACGGCATCTAAGCCAGCGGCACCTTTAGTCCCCATGACAATAGCGTCATATTCATGGGTAGCGGACAACTTCTTAATTTCAGTATACAGGTTTCCCTCCTTAAAAAGGACATTGACATTAAGCTCGCTATCCATTTCGACCAATTTGGATACGATATTTTGCATATCGCGTTTAGCATCGCCTACTTGCGGATCCAGGAAATTTGGTTCGACAGTGGAATCTTTATGTCCTGTAAAAATATGGACAAGGTCAAAGTCGTGATACACGAGTTTGTTTAATTCACAGGCGTAGGTAATAGCCTTGTAGGAATGCTCGGAGAAATCTACCGGAATAAGGATTTTTTTTGCCATATCGAATTAATTGTTGTCAAAGAATGCGGGTCTATTTAAATGTAAAGCGATCTGTTTAGAAACAGAGGTATGAAATAATCGCTCAAAGAAGCTTTTTCGGGTCTTTGTAACCAATATAATATCGTAATCATTTTCTGTGATAACTTGTTGGATAACTTCCGGAATGCTATCTAATGCACTATTTTGCTCCTCCAAGGGCCTCGATAGCGTATCAACAGTTTCTATTTCATCGATCTGTTTAATATTAAATGCCCAGGACTGTAGTGAAGCCTCGATTTTGTTTTTGTTGTGAATGCCTTTGTAAATATGGATGAGATCCAATTGCGGTATCGTACTCACCGTATTGATATAGTTGGTAAGGGTCTCGAGCTCCTCTGCTTTAAAATTGGTCAGCATGGCGACCTTATCCAACTGAAACTTATCGTATCCATTCGGTATGGCAAGCACAGGGATAGCGGATTTAGAAACGATGCTACTGGCATTGCTCCCCCATATGATGGACTTTCCTTCACCTGCTCCTGTGGTACCCATCACCACAAAAACATACGTGTCCTGTTCGGTCACCAGGGGTATAGCTTCTGTCAGTAAACCGGCTACACAGGTGGTATGAATGCGTAGTGTGGGAAACTCCGATAATAGCCTTTCTTTCCATTCCAAAATCAATATATCGGCTTTTAATATGGACGAAACATCATTTTCTTCGTTAAATACGGTGGAGGTCGTCGTATAGCAATGGAACAGCTCGATATTCAATTTATTTTTTGACGCAAGCTTACAAGCATATTGGCTCGCAAAATATGCATTCTCTGAAAAATCTGTAGGAACTAGTAGTGTTTTTGTCATGAATGAAAAGTGTATTACTCTTTTAACATTAAATATAGCAAAAATGATTGCAGTTTTATAAAATATATATATTGAAGTCAATTTTAAGTAGATTTGTGCCTTCACATGAATTAAGATGACTAGTAAAGAAATACGCACCGCCTTTTTAGACTTTTTTAAAAACAAATCACATCATATCGTTAACTCTGCACCTGTTGTGGTCAAGAATGACCCAACGCTTATGTTTACGAATGCAGGGATGAACCAGTTTAAGGACTTGTTTCTGGGTGAAGCAACCATTAAATATCCACGTGTTTCCGATACACAACGCTGTTTACGGGTCTCCGGAAAACATAATGATCTGGAGGAAGTTGGGATTGACACCTACCACCATACCTTATTTGAAATGTTGGGCAACTGGTCTTTTGGTGATTATTTCAAAAGAGAGGCCATTGCTTGGGCTTGGGAGCTCCTCACCGAGGTGTATAAGTTAGATAAAGAACGGCTTTATGTGACCATCTTTGAAGGAGATTCCGCCGAAGGCTTGTCACGAGATCACGAGGCTTTTGATTTTTGGAAAACCTATGTTGCTGAAGATAAAATATTATTGGGCAACAAAAAGGATAATTTTTGGGAAATGGGGGATAGCGGTCCCTGCGGTCCCTGTTCGGAGATACATTATGACATGCGTTCGGATAATGAGCGAAATCTGGTAAAGGGACAAGACCTTGTTAATGCCGATCATCCACAGGTTATTGAGATATGGAACCTGGTCTTCATGCAATTTAATCGGCTCAAATCGGGGGTATTGGAACCCTTACCTGCCAAACATGTAGATACCGGGATGGGATTTGAGCGGTTGGTGCGTGCTATACAAGGTAAGACGTCTAATTACGATACCGATGTGTTTCAACCTTTGATTTCCTTTATAGCGGATAAGGCCGGTGTAAAATACGGCGATGCCGAAAAGACGGATATTGCTATGCGGGTGCTGTCTGATCACATCCGTGCCGTAAGCTTTGCTATCGCAGATGGGCAGTTGCCATCGAATAATAAGGCTGGGTATGTTATCCGTCGCATCTTGCGTAGGGCTGTCCGCTATGCCTATACCTTTTTAAATTTTAAACAACCATTTTTTCATGAGTTAGTTCCCATATTGGCCGATCAGTTCAAGGGAGTATTCGATGAATTATACCAGCAACAAGATTTTGTGGAAAAGGTTATTCTGGAGGAAGAGGTGTCCTTCCTGAGGACATTGACGACAGGGATACAACGCTTTGAAAATTATGTGGAACGAAATAAGGTCATTGGGGGCGACTTTGCGTTTGAGCTTTTCGACACCTATGGTTTTCCTATAGATTTGACTGAGCTATTGGCAAGGGAACAGGGGCTGAGCGTGGATATGGATGGATTCCAAAAAGCCCTGAACATTCAAAAGGAACGTTCGCGAGCAGCCACCACACTAGATACCGGTGATTGGATCGTGGTCAGGGCCGACGATGAGGTGGAGTTCGTGGGGTATGAAACATTGTCCGCGGAGACTCAAATAGCCAAATATCGTAAAATAAGTGCCAAAGGTAAAGACCAGTATCAATTGGTATTGACGGTAACACCTTTTTATGCCGAAGGTGGTGGTCAAGTGGGCGATACGGGTCTGTTGATTTCCGAAACGGGGGAGAAAATTATCGTTACAGATACCAAAAAAGAAAATGGTCTCATTGTACATTTTGTTAATCAGCTTCCTGCACAGTTGGATGTTGTTTTTAATGCGCAGGTCGACGTTCGTAAACGTATCGACACGGAAAATAATCACTCGGCAACACACTTACTCCATGCTGCTTTGAAACAAGTGTTAGGGGGGCATGTGAATCAAAAAGGCTCTTTGGTATCACCGGATCTATTGCGCTTTGATATTTCACATTTTTCAAAAATGACTGATGACGAGATCAAAGCCGTAGAAGATATCGTTAATGAAAAAATTCGAGCAAATATAGTGTTGAAAGAGGAGCGAAATGTACCTTTTCAACAGGCTATCGATTCAGGCGTAACGGCTCTTTTTGGTGAAAAGTATGGGGATCATGTGCGGGTAATTACTTTTGAGGACAACTTCTCTAAAGAACTCTGTGGAGGTACACATGTGAAAGCAACAGGTCAGATTGGTTTCTTTAAGATTATTTCCGAATCGGCTGTGGCCGCTGGTGTAAGACGGATAGAGGCCATCACAGGATCTAAAGCAGCAGCAGTCATACGGGAACATTTTGAATTATTCCAAAATATTAAAGAACTATTGAATAATCCGAAGGACTTTATATCGGCGGTGGGTAAGCTGATCGAGGAAAACAATGTGCTGAAGAAAGAGGTGGAAAGCTATATCAAAGAGAAATCCTTATCACTGAAGAAGGATCTGGAAGAGAAGTTTGAGACGGTAAATGGGGTTAATTTCCTTGCCGCAGTGGTGGATTTACCTCACGCAGACGCGGTAAAAACATTAGCATATGCGCTGAAAGGGATGATGAATAACCTTTTCTTGGTGTTAGGCGCAAATATCGATAACAAGCCGAGTTTGACCGTCGTAATTTCGGAAAACTTAGTGCAAGAAAGAGGATTGAATGCAGGGGTTATCGTCAGGGACTTGGCTAAAGATATACAGGGTGGCGGTGGTGGACAGCCTTTCTTTGCAACTGCCGGTGGGAAAGATGTATCGGGACTTAATAAGGCTATCGCCAGAGCTCGAGAGTTTATTAAATAATACAAGCTAATCTTATGCGTAACGTTTCATTTATAGTTGTATTTCTTACATGGGTATCGTTGCTTTCTTGCAACAGTTCAAACAAAATTGTTGTCGAGGGAGAGATTACTAACCCCGGAAATGTAAAGGTTGTGGCTTTTTATGAAGGAGAACGAAAATTGGATTCGGTCTATTTAAGTGATCAGCATAAATTCAAATTCGAACGGGAAGCTACACAAGCTAGGCTAATTTCTATTGAAATTGGTAAAAATAGATATCCTGTCATTGTCTCGCCGGGTGAGGTGCTGCATTTTACGACAGATTTGATGAATAACCCGGAAAACTACGCGGTTAGTGGATCCGATTTGTCCTTGGCACTCAAGGATTTTGTGCCTATTGAACAAAAGAGGAGATTGGCGGAAGATTCGTTGCAAGGTGATTTTATCAGACAGACGATAGGGAAGTCAGAACAAGAAGTAGACAATTTGAGGGCAGCATATTTGTTGAAATATAAAGAAGCTTTACAGTTTTATACGAACGAAGTCGTTGCTTTTGCTGACGGTCATCCAGACTTGGCAGGTTTTTATGCAATGCGTACATTAGATCCTGAACTGGCGGAGCAAGAATTAATCCATTATGCGGACCAGATTAAGGATCAATTTCCGGATAACAGGACGGTTTCTCAATTCAAGGAAGAGATCGAAAAATTAAAGCGGTTGGCAGTGGGACAACCGGCTCCGGAGATTGTCGGTTATACCCCAAATAATAGGGCGGTCAAACTATCCGATTTTAGAGGTAAATATACATTGGTAGATTTTTGGGCTTCCTGGTGTGTGCCCTGCCGTAAAGAAAACCCCAATCTTGTTAACCTATTTCGGACTTATAAAGACAAAGGATTTGATATACTCGGGGTATCGCTGGATGACAACCCTGGCTCTTGGATGCGTGCTGTGGAGGACGATCAGTTGAAATGGACGAATATTTCGGATTTAAAAGCGTGGAGCTCCGATCTTGTCCTAGATTATCGGATAAAAGCTATTCCTGCTTCGGTATTGTTAGATCCAGAGGGGAATATCCTTGCAAAAAATTTACGAGGTGAGGAGCTAAAGATATTTTTGCAATCGCTTTTTAAATGATGAGCGACGACGAAGCATGTTAAATTATGTTTACCTGTTAACAATTTAATAACATTTGATTAACTTTATCTTACCATAAAGTACATAATTTAGCAAAAAAACAACTATGAGCGCCAAGCAAAAAATACTTGTGGTAGATGATGAGCAGGATATACAGGATTTGATTTCTTATAATCTAACGAAGGAAGGGTATCATGTGTTTACAGCTTCGAATGGTAAGCAAGCTATCCAAAAGGCAAAGGAAGTACACCCGGATCTTATTGTATTGGATGTCATGATGCCCGTGATGGACGGAATAGAGGCCTGTCGCATTATGCGCTCCATGCCTGAGTTCAAACAGACTTTTATGGTCTTTCTTACAGCCCGTAGTGAAGAATATTCCGAGATTGCTGGTTTTCACGTGGGTGCCGATGATTATATTGCCAAGCCCATCAAACCTAGGGCCTTAATGTCAAGAATTAATGCTATCCTCCGTCGCAATGCTTCGGACTCGGTGGAAGAAGTCGTGGACAAACTGGAGATTGTTGATTTAGTGGTTGATAGGGATTCCTTTATGGTGTATCGGGGTGATCAAAAAATAGTGTTAGCGAAAAAGGAGTTTGAACTGCTTTACCTGCTGGCATCTAAACCGAATAAAGTTTTTACCAGGGACCAGATACTGAAAGCTATTTGGGAAGATTCGGTTGTAGTGACTAACCGGACAATCGATGTGCATATCCGAAAGCTGCGGGAGAAAATCGGTGACAACTATGTGTCTACTGTAAAGGGTGTGGGGTATAAGTTCGACCTAGGCTAGCCTAACAGAGGCTATTTCGATAATGAACTAATTCTTGTATAAATTCATTGAATTTCACCTTTAATAGATCGAACTTTTCCCGGATCTCCGTGCTGTTGTTTGCTGTGTTTGCTAAAGATTCTAATTCCTGAAAATCCAGACGTAAGGACGTTGCACCCACATATTCCATGGTCGGTTTTATATGGTGGGCGGCATCTGCTATGCCTTGGTAATCGTTGGCATGGACATTTTCTGCTAGGGTGTCGAAGTCAACCGGACATTGTGTAATATACATTTCTAAAAATTGTCCGATCAAATCCGTGTTATTGAACATGGATTTGTTGATGACCGTTGTTTTGATGTAACTATATTTCATTGGCATAAGTTATTTAGCATGAGCATATTTCTTTTCGTTTGTGATCCGCTAGCTGGTGGGGCATGATGATTTCATTAGGCGGTGTGCTTTTTTACAGAAAGGGGGTCGATATTAACGGCCAACAGTTCATCGTTTGTTTTTTGTAATAAGGGGTGTATATAGTCTCCTGCGATTTCACAGAGAGGGATAAGCGTAAATTTACGAAGGTGTAAATAGGGGTGAGGGACAGCTAGATTTTCCGACTCAATGTGTTCCTCGTTAAAGTATAAAATATCAATATCGATCATACGTGCACTCCATTTTTCTTTACGAATACGCCCTAAAGATTGCTCAATATGGAGACAGTCCTGTAATACGTCAAAAGCATTCAACGTAGTCTCGAGTAACAACACCTGATTTAAGAATACAGGTTGATCTTCGATACCCCATGCCTCAGATTCATAGACGGAGGACTCGATGGTAATTTTTCCAAGTTCCTTGCCAATCAATTTTTTGGCGTCAGTAAGCTGTTTCATAGGATTTCCAAGATTGGCTCCCAGGAGAATATAAACCTTATTCATTCTATGCAATTATGAATAAAATATCATACAAAATCAAATAATTCCCTTAATTTAGGCATATTATTTAGAATATAAAGATGGGTTTTTTAAAGCAAGTTTTGGCGACTTTTGTCGGTGTACTTATCGCTGCAGTCATTCTATTTTTGGGAATACTGTTTTTTATTGGTGTACTTATCCAACAATCTACTTCATCCAAGGTCGTTGCGGTCAAACCGAACGCGGTGTTATATATTAATTTAGAACATGCGGTCGTAGAAAAAACGGAGAATAATCCGTTTGAAGAATTAAATATCCCGATATATGGTGGTAAAAGATCTATAGGCCTAAATGATATCCTTGCACGGATCGAATCGGCAAAGACGGATGATAATATTAAAGGAATCTATCTTAATCCTAGCACAGTTGGCGTTGGTTTTGCAACATTGAAAGCTATTCGGGATGCTTTAGTGGATTTTAAGGAATCGAAGAAATTTATCGTAGCCTATAGTGATGTCTATTCTCAAAAAGCTTACTATTTATCTTCGGTAGCAGATGATATCTACTTAAATCCCCAGGGTTCTTTAGATTTCAGGGGACTTAGTTCTTCGGTTGTGTTTTTGAAGGATGCGTTGGACAAGTTGGGTGTGGATATGCAAGTAATCAAGGTAGGTACCTATAAATCGGCTGTGGAACCCTTTTTGTACAATGAAATGAGTCCTGCGAATAGAGAACAAGTGACTTCGTATCTTCAAAGTATTTACGATAGCTTTTTGTTGGGTATAGCGGAGGCACGTGGCTTGGATAAGGACAGTTTGGTGTATATCGCTGATGAGTATTTAGTACGAAATGCCGATGATGCGCTGAAATATGGGTTTATCGATAAAAAGCTCTACAAGGATGAGTTGTTAAGTGAGCTGAAATTGCTGTTGAGCCTGGATGAAGATAAAGATATTCCTTTGGTTTCTTTGCTATCTTATACCGGTAAAAAAGAAACCAGTTCGGCAAAAGATAAGATTGCTGTTTTGTATGCGTATGGTGATATTGTCGATGGTGAAGGAAGCCCTGATAATATTGGGGGCGACAGGATATCCAGAGAGCTACGGAAACTACGTAAAGATAAGGACGTAAAAGCCGTTGTATTCCGGATCAATTCACCGGGAGGATCTGCTTTAGCTTCTGATATTATTTGGCGAGAAGTTGAGTTGACCAAAAAAGAAAAGCCAGTTATCGTCTCGATGGGAGATTATGCAGCTTCTGGAGGATATTATATCGCAGCAGCAGCAGATTCGATCTTTGCCGACCCTATGACTTTAACAGGTTCTATTGGTGTGTTTGGCATTATACCTAATTTCAAAGGTCTTTTAAATGATAAATTGGGAATACATGTCGATGGGGTGAGCACCGGTAAATTTTCGGCATTGATGGCAGATCCTGATCGTCCGCTTACGGCAGAAGAGAAAGCCATCATCCAAATGGAGGTCAATCGTGTCTATGCTACGTTTGTCGATAGGGTGGCAAATGGACGTCGGATAAGTACAGCTCATGTGGATAGTATCGGACAAGGACGTGTTTGGACAGGTGAACAAGCCGTGGAAATAGGATTGGTGGATAGAATAGGTAGTCTTCAACAGGCAATCGTCGCGGCAGGGACAAAAGCAGCTATCAAAGCGTATAAGGTTGTAGAACTTCCAGAAAAGGAAGATCCCTTTACGGCGTTATTTTCTAATTCAAAAGATAAAATCAAAAGCTGGATACTGAAAGATGAGATTGGGGAGTACAGCAGATATTGGTTAGATATGAAGCAAATATTGACAAATACCGGCATTCAGGCTAGGATGCCCTATAAGGTAGAAATATATTAAAATATAAAAAGGCAGAGTAGGATAAATTCTAGGTCTTTTTATATATTTACAGACGAAATCAACGGGCTAAACTTGGAGAGCTTTTATCCCCCGACAGCTTAAGACGAAAGTTAGATAATATTTTAATTATCAAAGGATCCATCTAATAGATGAAAAAGAAAAAATAAATAGATGAAAACAATAGACAACGTAAACTTTAAAGACAGAACGGCATTAATTCGTGTCGATTTTAATGTACCATTGGATGCTGAATTTAATATTACCGATGATAATAGGATTCAAGGGGCCTTGCCTACCTTGAAGAAGGTGTTGAATGATGGTGGAGCTGTGGTCTTAATGTCACACCTTGGTCGGCCAAAAGAAGGACCAACTGAAAAATATTCTTTAAAACATATTGTTCCTTATTTATCCCAAGTGTTGGGTGTAGATGTACAGTTTGCAGATGATTGCATTGGTGCGGAGGCTATACAGAAAGCGAAAAACTTGAAAGCAGGAGAGGTGTTGTTATTGGAAAATTTACGCTTTTACAAAGAAGAAGAAAAAGGGGATAAAGATTTTGCGGAGAAATTAGCGCAGCTGGGTGATGTATATGTTAACGATGCTTTCGGCACCGCACATAGGGCTCATGCATCGACAGCGGTCATCGCACAGTTCTTTCCTCAAGCAAAATTCTTTGGCTATTTGATGGCAGGGGAAATTAGTAATGCAGAGAAAGTATTGAACCACCCTGAACGACCTTTTACCGCAATTATGGGGGGTGCTAAGGTTTCTGATAAGATCGAACTTATTGAAGCTTTGTTGGATAAAGTAGATAATCTCATCATAGGAGGAGGGATGGCTTATACCTTTGTGAAAGCCCGTGGAGGTGAAATAGGAAAATCCTTGGTAGAGCTCGATAAACTAGACTTAGCCAATGAATTGATGAAAAAGGCGGAGGAGAAAGATGTCAATTTAGTACTGCCTACAGATGCACAGATTGCAGATAAATTCTCGAATGATGCCGATGTATACGATGGTCCCAACGATCAAATTCCAGCTGATAGGGAAGGGTTGGACATTGGTCCAGATTCTGCTGAGCATTTTGCCGAAGTTATCGCAGCCTCCAATACTTTATTATGGAATGGTCCGATGGGAGTTTTTGAGTTTGACACCTTTGCCAAAGGGACTAAGGCTGTAGCAGACGCGGTAGTAGCAGCAACGGAAAGAGGTGCTTTCTCCCTTATTGGTGGTGGTGATTCGGCAGCGGCAGTTGCGAAATTTGGTATGACGGAACACGTAAGCTATGTTAGTACCGGGGGCGGTGCTTTGTTAGAATATATGGAAGGTAAAGTACTACCGGGCGTAAAAGCTATTGAAGAATAGTCTGGCGCGAAAGTATTCTTTTAGACCTATAAGATGATAAACCTTATAGGTCTTTTTTATACCCGGTGTAATTCGATGTTTTGTGTATTTGGAATGTTTAGGGGTACGCGTTCCAATGTCACAAAGCTACTATCCAATCCAAAGCCTTTCTCTTCACTTAAGCTAAAGTGTTTAAGTACTTTGTAGTATTCCATAATAATCCTTTTATACCAGCTTAGATCGGAGGTTTTGGTGAATACCTTTTCCAATACCACAAAATTAAAATCACCAGGTACTTTATACTTCTTCAATGTGTCATACTGGCTGGTGATGTCTATTTCCTGATTCCTTACCATCTCTTCTACAACTTTTCGAAAGAGTAGACTGATCTTCTGTTCCTCACGAAAGCCTAACTTAAAGTCAATACGGATCAATTTTCCGGGAATAAGCGGTGTGACATGATACTCTTTAGCATGAGGTATATCCATGACATCGACATGCACTAACCAATAGACATCTGCCCGCTTGGGTTTCTTGTTGAGAATAGAATAAATAATCTTCGCTTCAATTTCCTCTTTATTATTCGCACTGGTTAGGTAAACCAGTTGGGAGGCGAAGGTAGGGACAGAGCTGTCGTTACTTAATTCGGATATGATGGGATAATATTTCCGGATGTCAACAAAGCGTACATAGGTGTTTTTAATTTTTCGAGCATTGTACCAGGTATACATCGTACCAAAGATAGAGGCCGCTAATACTAAGGTTACCCACCCACCATGACTTATTTTTACGGTATTGCCCGCAAGAAAAATGAACTCCAAACTGAAGTATACCATACCGAATAAAGCAATCCAAAAGATATTAACATGTTTTCTTAGCATGAAGAAGCACATCAAGATAGTCGTCGAAATAAAAGTTAAATTTATAGCGAGTCCATAGGCAGCTTCCATGTTGTTTGACTCCTGAAAGATCAGTATGATAAGCATACAGCCTATATACAGGATCAAATTAATGGATGGTACGTATAATTGTCCCTTTAGGTCACTTGGATAACGAATAGCTACTTTAGGCCAAATGTTGAGACGGACAGCTTCGGATATTAAGGTAAACGAGCCCGAAATCATCGCTTGACTAGCAATTACTGCCGCTACAGTGGCAATCAACACGCCGTAAATCACAAACCAATCAGGCATGATCGCATAGAAAGGGTTTTGTACGCCGATTTGTTGACCTTCATGTAAGATTAACCAGGCACCTTGTCCAAAATAATTTAAAATTAAGGTCAGCTTGACAAAAATCCAACTGATACGAATATTGGTTTTTCCACAATGACCCATGTCCGAATACAAAGCCTCGGCACCCGTAGTACAAAGAAAGATTGCACCAATGATAAAGAGTGCATTGGGGTAATTGATTAGGGTTTGAACGGCATAATAGGGGTTTAAGGCATTAAATACCTCTGGTGCGCGGTCTATATAAAGAAAACCAAATAGTCCTATTGTGCTAAACCAAATGAACATCAATGGGCCGAAAATCCTCCCCACAATGGATGTCCCAAACCGCTGAATAAGAAATAACAGGGAGACAATAGCAATGACCAGCGGGATAATAGGAAAATTAGGACTAAGAATGGCCAATCCCTCCACCGCAGATGAGATGGTTATAGCCGGTGTGATCATGCCATCAGCTAGTAATGCCGATGCGCCGATGATAGCTGGTATAATTAGCCATTTAGCTCTCCTTTTCACCAATGAATAGAGCGACAATATTCCGCCTTCACCTTTATTGTCCGCGTTTAGGGTAATTAAGACATATTTAACCGTGGTCTGTAAAGTCAATGTCCAGAATACGCAGGAGATACTCCCAATGACTAAATCTTTGTCCACCACACTTTTGCTGAAAATCGCCTTAAAGACATAGAGGGGGGATGTCCCGATATCCCCGAATATTATCCCTAAAGCAATGAGTAAGCCGCCTAGACTAAGTTGATTAAGGGCTGATTTGTGACCAGATTTCATGTTTTTTTATGCTTTTCTATTTGTTATGAAAGCCGAGCCAAAATTAGTAAAATAATTGGTTAACGAAATTTCCCGTTAAAAATTGTTAAAAGAATAGAAAAAACTTTTTTTAATAGACTTGTTTTTAAAAAATCTTTTATATTTGTTGTTGGTATAGACACCAATTTGTGAGTTTCTCTTTTTGTTAAATAAGTTTTTGTCTTAGGAATCATTAGAATGATGAGAGTTTTCGGTTTCAATATAGTAAAGTTAGTTATGGTAAGCGCCTGTGCGTTTACAATGCTTTCTATTGCTATACCTGCATCCGGACACAATTACACCCGATTTCATCTTGCAGATGGTATAAGAAAGGCTGATGAGGATGCAACGAAAAATATAACAAATGCTAAAGTGATGTATAATCCTGTTTCAGAGCAGATTAATGTCAATTTTAAACTTGCTAAACAAAGTACCGTTGTGATAAAGTTGATGGATGCATTGGGCAATGAGGTGCTTAGCTTATCGAATGGTACTTTAGAAGAAGGTATACAATCCTTATCCTTTGATACTGACGGAAAGATCGCTGCAGGTTTTTATTTTGTTCGGCTCACTTCGGGTACCGAAACGGTTATCAAACGATTATCTATCCGATAATTATCCCACGATACCTACCTTTCTGTTTTTCTTCTTTTTATCTTCATCATAGTATAGTTTTTTTGAAATAAATATTTGTTTTATTTTAAAAGCAAATGTCTAACTTTATAGAAGCTTGTGGTTTCGATCTTTCAAGGAGAAATCGATATAGGTTTTAAATTATGAAATAATCCGGAAAGCTATTTTGTTTTTTGAGTACATGTTGTCTTAATCATTTAAGTATAATTGTATTGGAAAATTTAGGTATACGTTTACAGCGAGGTGATGAAACCGCCTTCTGTGAGTTATACGATTTATTTCACCGTAAATTGTACAGATTTTGCTATGGGTTCTTAAAAGACCACCAACAGAGCCAGGAAGTGGTGCAGGAAACATTCTTGAGCTTTTGGACATCTTATTGTAACCCTAAATTACGTCAGGATACCTCTATAGAATCTTTGCTCTTTACCATCGCTCACCGCAATTTGATAGATAGTTGGCGAAAGCAGATTGCCTTGGATAAATGCAAAGAGCAGGCTTCTTACTATATTCTAAAGTTTGAAAATGAAACAGAAGCGTATACGATATCCAAAGATTTTGATCAGATTTACCAAAATGCGTTTGCTCAGTTAAACGAACAGCAACAGAAGGTTTTTCTCCTCAGTCGTGAAGAAGGGCTATCTTATCACGAAATTGCGGAACGTATGCACATTTCTAAAAATACAGTCAAGTATCATCTCACAAATGCATTGTCGATTTTTAGGAAGTATTTATCCAAATATGGTATCTTGTCTGTTCTTTTTTATTTGATTTTTAAATTTTTATAAAAAAAATCACTTTCTCACTACCCGACTTTCTTTTTGATCCGTAGTACCTTGTAATATATGCCGAATTACGCATGTAATTGAAAAAAAATGGATACAACGAAATTAAAAAGATTGTTGATAGCGTACAAGGAAGGGTCCATCAGCCAAAAGGAGGCGGAACTTTTAAAAGCTTATGTGTCTTCTACTGCTGAAGATGATACTGAAACACTTCGTTCTGTATTATTGGAGTTGATGTATGAGCAGGATGAAGATCTTACTATTCCCGTATTATCAGACGAATTATATCACAATATTATTTCCGATGTACGATTCCGCAAGAAGCGTACAGTGCGTTTATACATGAGGATGGGGTCGGTAGCTGCAGTGGTGTTGCTCCTATTATCTGGTATCTGGTTTTGGAGTAGCGATTTTTCAGGGAGTGATGTAGGTAAACGTACCGAACGAATTCGGATGGTTACGAGCACCCCGACAGAGCGGCTCCTTTTGAGAGCTTCTGATGGAACGACATACGATATAGATAAACTTGTTACAGGTAGATCTATAGGCAGCAAACAGGATCTTTTTTCTATAGAAGATAATGAGATCACTTATGCGAGCAACTCGCCTTCACATACAGTCGACCATACAATACATACCCTCGTCACACCAAAAGGAAGACAATTCAAGGTAGTTCTCTCAGATGGTACCAACGTCTGGCTCAATGCAGCAACAACACTTAAATTTCCTGTCCACTTTGCCCAAGATGAACGAGTCGTGGAGGTTGACGGTGAAGCTTACTTCGAAGTACAAAAGTCTACAAAGCGGCCTTTTATCGTACATAGCAGTGGACAAAAGATAAAAGTATTGGGTACACATTTCAATGTGCATTCGTACAAAGAAGACAATAAATCATCTACTACCCTCATAGAAGGTAAAGTGGAAGTTTCAAGTTCGGGCCAGCAGAGGGTACTACTTCCGGGAGAGCAAGCTATTAGTTCTAATCAACATAATGAGCTGCTTGTTCAATCCGTTAACGCCCAGGATGTTATCGCATGGAAGGACCGCCTATTTGTTTTTCATAATGAGGAGATCCAGGATGTCATGCGGCAGGTCAGCAGATGGTACGATGTTGAGGTTGAATATTTGGATGGTATGGAAGGTAAGCATATTGCAGGGAGCATACCTCGGTATGAAAATATTGGAAAATTAATGGCGGCCTTAGCCGCTACGGATTTGCTGAATTACGAAATAAAAGGAGGTACAGTAATCATAAGTAAATAAGTTAAAAACCTAAAGTGTTGTAAAGCAAGAATCGGATATGTGGGGACATATCCGATCCAATCCCTTCCATAGTGGTTGGGACAGCTTAAAAAATCGAATGACCAATTTTTTAATTATGACAAATGTATAAAAAATATACCAGATCATGTCGTGATCAATCGTTATTGTATTTTATAAAACATAGATCTATTATTATGAAAATAACGGTCTTATGGCTATTTCTATTTATGCATTTCTTTGTGATCGCCTCAGGGCAAAAAGTCACATTGGAGCTTAAAAACGTAGCTTTAGAGGTTGTTTTTCAGAATCTTAAACGACAGACAGGATATTATTTCCTGTATGATGCCGATGCTATCCGGCATATCAAAAAACTTTCTTTACAGGTCAAAGATGCTACATTGGAGCAGGCTCTGGACAAATGTATGGAAGACTTACCACTTAAGTATGTCATCCAGGAAAAGAGCATCATCGTCTCTAAAGAAAGCCATATTCCAAATATAAACGTAGAAAAAAGTACCGATAATATACAATCTATTATCGCTGGCGAGGTAGTCAACGAGAAAGGAGAAACAATACCGGGAGTGACAGTACGTATCAAAGGAGGTATTACGGTAACCGCAACGGATGAAAAAGGTCGGTTTTCCATACAAATGCCGGGCTCCGCTGCAACGTTAGTGTTTTCCATCGTAGGATATAGTTCAAAGGAAGTCAACGTCGGTAGTCAACGTGAGATAAGGGTTGTATTGACACCGTCCGTTAGTGCGTTGGATGCGGTTGTCGTCACTGCGTTGGGAATCACGAGGGAAGAGCGTTCTTTGGGATATTCGGTCTCGGAAGTTGATGGAGATGACTTTAAAAAAGTAAGAGAGCCGAATATTATCAACTCGCTGGCGGGTAAAGTTCCCGGGTTGTCGATCAACACGACGGCAGGCGGACCGGCAGGTTCTTCCCGTGTCATTATCCGGGGTGCGACTTCAATCACAGGAAATAACCAACCCCTCTACGTGATAGACGGTGTGCCTATGGACAATTCCAATTACGGACAAGTAGAGGGAAGCAAATATTCTGCAGGCTTTGACATGGGCGATGCGATTTCCGCGATCAATCCAGAGGATATAGATAAAATTAGCGTACTGAAAGGCCCAGCTGCTGCTGCCGTATATGGCAGTCGGGCAGCCAATGGCGTTATACTTATTACGACAAAAAAAGGTGGCCGACAGGATCTAGGAATAGAGTTCAACAGTACGATGACCTTTGAAAACCAGCTGACACGCTTTGATGGATACCAAAACCTGTATGGGCAGGGAAGGAGCCAAGAGTTGGTGCAGGATCAAGATCAGGCGCGTACGTCAATGTTCAATAACTTCGGACCCCGTATGGACCCTAACCTTATGATGCCATATTTTGATGGGGTAGTTCGTCCCTATGCGTATGTACCAGACAATATTAGTGGTTTTTTCAGAACGGGATCGACATATACGAATAATGTGGCTGTGACGAACGGCACGGAGAACAACTCCTTTCGGCTAGCCATTTCGGATCTAAGGAATAACGATATTGTTCCCGGCAGTAGTATCCGTCGGAATACCTTCACACTTAGCGGTACCTCAAAATTAGGGGAGAAGCTGAAAGTAGAAGCAACGGGTTACTACCTCAATGAGGATGTGGTCAATCGTCCGGCATTAGCGGACGACCCTTCAAATATCGGTAATAATTTTGTTGGCTTGGCGCGCAATGTCGACCAGGCTCTTTTCAAAAACTATTATAAAGATGATCAAGGAACCTACGTGGACTGGGGCGGTGGGCAGTACCGTTTAAATCCCTATTGGATTATTCATGAGATGCGTAACAACACCCAGAAGGATAGGTTGCGGGGCAATCTACAGGTCAATTATACGATCACGGACTGGATGAGTTTGCAGGGGCGGGTAGGTACCGATATTACATTTCTAGATTTTGAAAAGTTTACGCCGCGTACAACACCTGGATCACTTACCGGCCGATTGAATACCAGAAATCAACGGTATGTAACCACAGAGTCGGACGTACTACTGAGCGTTCAAAAGCAAGTGTCTGAAGACTGGCATCTTTCTGCAAGATTAGGGGCCAGTTTATCCAGAGTACATAATGGAGGCACAACCGATGAGTTTTTGAACATGAACATGACCGATTTGGTTAGTCCGAATAGCTTTGCTGACAAAACAGTGTTGGCACATGCATTTCGCAAACATAACAATTCGGTATACACACTGTTAGGAGCGGGATATAAAGGCTATTTATATGCCGACGCTACATTAAGACGTGATGTGTCTTCGACACTCCCCACAGACAATAATACCTACTATTATCCTTCCATATCAGGTAGCTTTGTTTTTACAGATGCATTCAAGATGGATAAACAGATATTATCCATGGGGCGACTAAGGGCTTCTGCGGCGGAGGTAGGTAATGATACAGATCCGTATCAGCTGGATTTGTATTATGATCTCAACCCATTGACATTTAGGAGTCAATCGCTCGGTAAAGTAGCCAGCACATTATTACCCAACCCAAATTTAAAGCCAACCCGTACCCGTTCATTCGAAGTTGGTACAGAGCTCAAGTTTTGGGGTGAACGTCTAGGATTGGATTTTACCTATTACACACAGCGATCGCGCGATCAGATAAATAGGGTGCCGTTGCCTACATCCTCTGGGTTTAGGGAGCAGGTCGTCAATGCGGGAGTCATCCTCAACAGAGGGGTCGAAATAGGAATTAGAACACAACCTGTTTCCAATGAAAAGGTACATTGGGATCTAAATTTCAATTTTGCCCGTAATAAAAACGAGGTCGAATCTTTGGCTGAAGGTATTCCATTTTTGACCCTCTCGGAAGCCCGATGGATGGGTGTGGCCGTAGTAGCTATGCCTGGGGCTCCCTATGGGTCTATATTAGGATATGGGTATAAACGGGATTCGGATGGTAACATCATTTTAAACTCCTCCAATCTCACGCCGATGGTCAGTGATGAACGTGAGCTCATCGGTCAGGGAACCTTCTTGTGGACAGGCGGGTTGTACAGCAGTGTGAGTTACAAGAATTTTGGCCTGACCACTGTATTGGATATGAAAACTGGAGCTGATATATTCTCCATGTCTAATCTGTTTGCCGATGTGAGAGGTAGTTCGGTCAATACCTTGGCAGGACGTGAGGAATGGATACAGTCGGAAGAAGAACGAATGGCGGGAGGCTATACAGATCAGCAATGGCAGGACATGGGTATGGTGAAGGGTTATGTCCCCACAGGCGTCGTCCAGACAGGGGTGGACGGTGACGGACAACCGGTTTATACGCAAAATACACGCGCTGTGGATCCTTCGATTTATTGGGCTAACGTCTATCATGACAATCAAGGTATAGCCATTCCTTATATTTATGATGCAAGCTATCTGAAGATGAGAGAAATCACGTTGAGCTACCGTGTACCATCTAAACTGACATCCAGATGGGGAATTCGTGATTTGAGTGTCGCGGTTGTAAGTCGCAATCCTTTTATTATTTATAAGTCGGTGCCTAATATAGATCCGGACTCCAATTACAATAACGGAAATGGGCAAGGCTTTGAATATGGCTCCTTGCCATCGCGACGTAGCTGGGGAATGAATTTAAACTTTAGGTTTTAGTGATTACAGAAAAACATGAACAGATGAAAAAGTTCTTAAAAATATATTTATCGACCTCTGTGATTTTGCTGGCTACGTTGGTGTCTTGCGATAAGTTTGACGAGGTGAACATCGATCCAACGAAGTCCAGCGATATGGATCCCGGATTACAACTGGCTTGGGTACAGGTTAATTACTCGGGCCACCTGGAAAATGTCGAGCGTCTTAATACCATGATGACCATGCCTATGGTACAACATATAGGCGGTATATGGGCAAATAGGTGGGGACAGATGTACATCAAGAGTGCAAATTATATGCATATAATTTGGGAAAATTCCTATCCAAATGATGTGTTGAATATTGTAGATGCCGTGGAGCGTACGACTGATGATGAGACGAAGACGAATCTAAATGCAATATGTCGTATTATGAGAGTATATGTCTTTGCTCGCCTGACAGATCTGTATGGTGATATTCCATATACAGAAGCGTCACAAGCAGCTTTCTCAGGTCTTGTGCGTCCCGCTTACGACAAGCAGGAAGATATTTATAATGATTTCTTCAAGGAGTTGAAAGAAGCAGCTCAACAGCTGGATGCGGCCAAAGATCCGGTACCCACTGACCTTTTTTACAGTGGAGATATAGCCTTGTGGAAGAAATTTGCAAATTCCTTGCGGTTGCGCTGTGCCATGCGGTTAATCAAAGTCAATCCAACAAAAGCCGAAGCTGAGGCAGTCTCGGCCTATGAGGACGGTGTATTTGCCAGCAATGAGGAAATGTGCATCATGAAGCATGAAAATGTGCAGAGCGACTATGCGGATGTACGGGGTAATGCAGCTTCTGTAGGAATTAATCAGCATGAGGTCTTGCCTAGATTGTCCAATACGTTGATCAATGCCATGCGCAATACGAATGATCCTCGTTTAGCACAGATTGCACGTTATTATATTGATGTGCCTTATCAGCCTTTTACTCGCGTGGACATCACACAGCAGGTGGTCGATGTAGTCGGATATACGGGCGTGAATCCTACGGATTATGTTTGGGACGACTGGAAGCCTTCCTTTGATATTAATGTCCCGGGGCGGGGGGCTTACACGGTGAGCAACAATGAGCAAAAAGCACAGTTGGCCAATTTTCTGATACAAAATGATGCCCCCTTTTTCCATTTGACTTATGCAGAGGTTGAGTTGTTATTGGCAGATGCATCCTTACGCTTTGGTAACAAATTTGGCGATAATGCACAGATACATTACGAAAGAGGTGTTCGCGCGGCATTAGAGCAGCTGGCCCTGTTTAGAGGTGGCCCGGTCATCCCGAATGCGGATATCACGACTTTTGTACAGGGTGTGCCCCTTATTCCGGGTAGGGAACTGGAGATTGTTAATACACAGTTGTGGATAGCTTTATTCTTAAACGGCCCTGAGGCCTATGCCAATTGGCGCCGAACAGGTTATCCGGTATTGCCTTCTTCAGTAACAGGAGAATCCGATATAACCACTACACCGAGGCGATTCGAATATCCGTTGACAGAAAGGGAACAGAATAGTACAAATTATCAGGCGGCAGTACAAAGACTTTCGGGAGGAGATGCCTGGAATAGCCGTGTATGGTGGGATGCAGAATAAAACATAAATTATGATAAATAAAACCCTAAATATAATATTGCTTTCCTGTGCTTTCCTAATCCCTTTAGGGGGAATGAGTGGCTGTGCCGACAAGGAAATAAAAAGCAAAGATCAACCGTCAAAACACCGAATATTGGGATATTTGTATGTGAGCGACAATTTGGAAAGTGCCTTTCGCCAAGTTGACCTTTCCCGCCTGACCGACCTTAATATTGCATTTATAAATCCGGATAACCAAGGTAATTTTCCACCCAATCCGTTTTATAAAGAATTGGTAAAAAAGGCACATGAAAGCCAAGTGCAGGTGTTTTTCTCCATAGGTGGGGGGGTACCTCCTGATCATCTAGGAGAAGTGCTGTCTACAGCTGATGGAAGGGACAAACTGATAAGCGGTATTGTCGACTTTTTGGATAAGTATGGCTTCGACGGAGTAGATATCGATTTGGAGAACGACTTAATCAATGCACATTATGCACCTTTCATATATTGGACAGCAAAGGCTGTCAAGGCAAAAGGCAAGATGGTAACCGCGGCATTGGCCAAATGGAATTCAAATCTTATAGCGGACTCTACCTTGGCCCGATATGATTTTATTAATATTATGTCTTACGACGCGACCGGACCTTGGAATTTAGATAATGCGGGACCACATTCCCCATATACCATGGCTGTGAGTGATTTTGAGTATTATCGCGACATACGCCATATTGCTGCTGATAAGTTGATGATCGGTGTTCCTTTCTATGGATACGGTTTCAACGGAGCTCCTGGGACCATGTTGTATAAAGATATCGTAGCAAGTTATCCCGGAAGCGAAGATAAAGATGAAATCAACTTAGGTGGTGGAACGGTGTACTACAACGGCATTCCGACTATTCAACGCAAAAGCAAGTTTGCCAGGGAAAAGGGAGCGAGAGGAGTGATGATATGGGAGCTTACACAAGATAGCCAAGACGAAAAATCGTTGCTCAAAGCCATTCATGAGGCCCTGAATAAAGAATGATGTTTTACATTGTTGACCAACGGATATTCCGGATCAACACTAAAATATATTTAAAATGAACAAGATAATTTACCATATCATCCCGTCCCTACTGATCTTATTAGTCACGGGCTGTGAAAAAAAAGAAAAATATGAGTTCGATCCTGATTTCTTCCCGAGAATATTTGATCAAACCGGAGTTTTTACCAGTCCCATGCAGGTCATATCTGAAGGCGAAACGGTGGAATATGCAGGTTTGGTGTTCTCTCCGGCGGGAAACGTGGATGTCACTTGGAAAGTAGATGGCCAGGAGGTTTCTAAAGCAGAAAGCTATGCTTTTTCCCCTTCATCAGGTGGAGAGTTTGAGATTACGCTAGAGGTGACTAACAATGGTCAAACGGCTGTTCGCCGGTCAAAAGTATTGGTGAGTCCATCCGAATACACATTTGATAGTTATACCAAAGTAGCTATGTCCTATCTCTCTGAGAGTGGCAGTGTGGCCAATATTGATTGGAATACGGTCAATCATATAGCGTTTAAAGCTGCTCGCGCGCTTCCCGATGGACAATTGGATGTCATGGCAGGGGAGACGAACCAGGTCGCCAACGAATTAGTCGCTCGTGCTCATATCAATAAAAAGAGGGTTCTCCTGGGAGTAAGTGGCCGTTTGTCCGGTTTGGACGGCTGGGCATTATACGATGGCAATGATTTCGGAAGTGCAATAGTAGATCCTGCTAGACGTGCCCTATTCGTCGAAAATCTGATCAACTACATGACGGCAAAGCAGATGGATGGTATAGATATCATGATGAATGATATCAACCTGTCATCAGGCCATGCACCTAACCTGCAGGCATTGGGGCCCCTTCTGACGGAGCTTAGGACTGCGTTGGACGAGGACAAGCTACTCACACTCACCGTAGGCGTAGGTTGGCAGCATTGGGATTACCCGGTTGATCTATCGATGGTGGATTGGGTCAATGTAAGAGCGTTTGAAAATGGATTGACGGTCGGTCCCGGAGCACCCCTCGGCCAACCTTCGCCTTATCAATTTATGGTCGATGGTGCGGATATTTGGTTGAATAGTCACGGTATTCCAGCCGATAAGATTGTTATAGGTATACCCGCTTTTGGATTGAGGTATGATGAGTTGGATGGCGATGGAAACAACTTGGGGTGGGGATCGTATGGCTACATGTCCTATAGCGAGATATTGGCGGCGGATGCAACCGCTTCTGAAAAAGAGCATATTCCGACTATAGGGAAAGGAGTATTCTATAATGGTATACCCTTGGTCAGGACAAAAGCAGCATATATACGAGATAACAACTTTAAGGGAGGCTATCTTTGGGCAGGGGATTACGATGTGTTGGGTGAAAAGTCATTGATGAAAGCCTTATACGATACGTTGCACGAATAGTTTTTGTCGTTTCTCTACAGCCTTATTTCTAAACGTTGCTCCTCGCGGTGTAAAGCCGCAGGGCAACGTCATCTTGTAATTCATTTATATTTCCATGACTCAAAATAAAAGAAGATCGGTATCTATTGATGCCTATCGTGCGGTTGTCATGCTGTTGATGATATTTGTCAACGATACGTGGACATTAATCGATATACCTACCTGGATAGGTCATTTGCCTGCCGAGCAGGATGGGGTAGGACTTGCAGATGTGGTATTCCCAGCTTTTCTTTTTATTGTAGGACTATCTGTCCCTTTTGCTATACAATCCAGAATAAGGAAAGGGGATACGAAGTGGGCGATCGTCCAGCATATTATACTGCGTGCGGCAGCACTGATCGTGATGGGACTGTTTCATGTTAATTTGGAGTACTATCCGGACAATGCCTTATTGTCGAAGAGTGTATGGCAAATACTCATTACCGTTGGTTTCTTTTTGGTATGGTTGAACTATTCCGACCAAAATTCGAAAAGGACATGGCTTCTAAAGGTATCGGGGATAGTGCTATTAATGATTTTAGTACTCTTATTTAAAGATAAGACAGCCCCTTTCGGAACGGTAGTTATGCAAGTTTATTGGTGGGGTATATTAGGAATCATAGGCTGGAGTTATTTATTGGTAAGTATAGTTTTTTTAGTTACAAAAGGGAAATGGTGGATCCAGATCGTGGTATTCATCACCTTTGTTTTATTCAATATGGGGGCGCAGTCTGCCCTGTTTGATTCATGGAGCGAAGTGAGAAATTATATTTGGATTATTGGGGATGGTGCGATGCCGGCACTGGCAATCTGTGGCGTCTGTCTATCATTGCTCTACCGTAAATGGAAAGATACAGATCGTATGCGTTTCGTCTATTACGGCTTATTTATAGGATTAGCCTTGTTGCTTTTGGGGCAATGGTTTAGGGAGTTCTGGATCATCTCTAAAATTTGGGCAACACCATCCTTTACCCTGATATGTGCGGGAATAAGTACGCTGGGTTTTGTGTTCGTGACCTACATAACAGATATCAGGAAGTGGACCAGTTGGTACGGATGGATTCAACCGGCTGGTACCAGCACCTTAACCTGTTATCTGCTGCCTTATATACATTATGCATTGTTGGGTTTTGTTGCTTATCGATTACCCGAATGGATGCGTACAGGGGAGCTTGGAATGCTCAAGTCACTGATCTATGCGTGGATAATCATCGTTATAGCCGGATGGCTGGAAAGAAGAAGGTTAAATCTAAAATTATAATAATTGTGAAGACTTATTTTTTATTCATTCCGTTAATATGGATCTTAATGTTTACAGGTTGTACAACGTATAAAGAAGCCCGTAGTCCGCAGGTTATGAAGATAGCGTGGGATATCTTAGACCGGAATGTTGAAGGAAGTGGCAAGACACGTGCGAAGATGATCCTAACAAATACTTCTACAGATGTCCTTACTCGAGAGGGGTGGGCGGTTTACTTCAATTCGGGGGATATCCAGGTTCTCGAAGCCGACCGACATATAGTACGGATCGATACCGTGAATGGAGATGTATTTACGCTATATCCTGCTACAGACTGGACGGATTTACCTCCAGATAGTAGTCGAGTAGTTACGGTGCTTTGTCGGAAGGTTAAAAATTTCACGGACCTACCCAAAGGTTTCTATTTGGTGTCCAAAAAATATCCCGATGGTGTCGATATTTCTTTTACATGCAAAGTGCCGTCTGACATTGATAGTCTGGAATGGGATCTTGCGATACAACAATATGTGCAAAATGCAGTTGTGTCAGATCTGCCGCGGGACACCTTACCACCTGTTTTTCCTTCGCCGAAGCAGTATAGCTATGACAACACATCCTTTGTCTTGGACGCGACCTGTACCATCATCACAGAAGAAGAATTTGCACAGGAAGCATTATTCCTGCAGTCCGAATTGAGGGGGATAATGAAATCCGCACCTACCATGTCTGATAAAACCGCAACTAAGCAAATTATTTTTAAAAAGAAGGATATTGCGCATCATGAAGGCTATGAACTAACGGTTGACGATACGCAAATTGTGGTGGAAGCAGCCACAGCAAATGGTGCTTTTTATGCGGTCCAATCCTTGCTGAATATGGTGCCGAAGGAAGCTTGGAAAAATAAGCAATCTACTATTCCGCTACGTGGTATCCATATTGTAGACGAGCCAAGGTTTAGTTATCGGGCATTGATGTTGGATGTGGCCCGGAATTTTCGGACCAAAGATCAGGTGTTTCGAGTATTGGATTTAATGGCACTTTATAAACTGAATATACTGCATTTCCATTTGAATGATGATGAAGGTTGGCGTTTGGAAATTCCCGGACTTCCGGAGTTGACGGATGTCGGTGGTAAAAGAGGACATGTGAACGACGAGAATAGAAATTTATGGCCTTCTTATGGCTCAGGAGCAAGCGTGGACAATAAGACTGGATCTGGCCATTATGGCCGGACCGAATTCATGGAGATATTGCGCTATGCACATGCCAGACATATCCAGGTTATCCCTGAAATTGAAACGCCAGGACATGCTCGGGCTGCTATAAAAGCTATGGACGCGCGCTACGCAAGATTAAAGGAAGAGGGCGACAGTATTGCCGCTAAAGCCTATTTGTTGAGAGATCTGGCTGATAAGTCTATTTACAGGTCTATCCAAAATTGGAATGACAATGTGATTGATGTCAGTTTACAATCGACATATTCCTTTTTGGAGAAAGTAACAGACGAAATTATCCAAATGTATAAAGATGCCGGGGCATCCCTGACGACGATACATTTTGGGGGAGACGAAGTCCCCGAGGGGGTATGGGAAAAGTCGCCCTCTGTACAGCGCCTTTTGGCCAGCCGTTCAGATCTATCGGGCGTGGACGATCTATGGCATTATTATTTTGGAAAAATCGACGACATGTTACGATCCAAAGGTTTGTTTCTCTCCGGATGGGAAGAGATTGGCATGAAGAAAGCCGTTGTCAATGGCCACCGTAAGATGGTGGTAGAACCCATGTTTGCACATAAGGGATTCCGCGTTAATGTATGGAACAATCTGGGTGAAAATGAGGACCTAGCCTACAGGCTGGCAAATGTAGGATATCAGGTTATATTGACCAATGTGTCCAATTTTTATTTTGATCTGGCCTACAGCTCTAGTTATCATGAACCCGGACAGTATTGGGGTGGATATGTGGATATTGACAAGCCCTTCCGCTTCATCCCATATGATTATTACACCAACTCTATGAAATCCCTGGCGGGGAGAGCTATGGAAGAGGGAGACCGTTCACATCTGGAAAAGCTATCTGCGGAGGGACGTAAAAATATTGTCGGTATTGAGGCTCCGCTGTGGAGCGAGATTATTGACACCGAAGACCGCATGGAATATCTTTTGCTTCCGAAACTATTTGGGTTGGCAGAAAGGGCATGGGCTGCTGAGCCTGTATGGTCTACGACCATGGAAAAAGAACAGTTTAGGGAAGCTTGGTCTTCTTTTGTGCATGTTGTCGGTAAGAAGGAGTTACCTAAACTCGATTATTACAACGGGGGGTATCTTTACCGTATTCCTACTGTTGGTGTTCGTATAGACGCAGGCAGGCTGTATGCCAATGTACAGATGCCTGGCTTCACGATACGGTATAGTGCAGATCATACAGACCCTACATCCGATAATCCACTTTTTGAACAGGGAATGACTGTAAATAAGGTCAAATCTCTACGGGTATTCAATGGCAGTGGGCGAGGTGGTCGTACGTTAAAAGTTAGATAAATTAATAGCAGTCATACATAGGAAAAATATTATCATGGAAAAGAAACATATGCAAATCAGTTTATTATTTATTCTCATGCTCAGTTTATTAGCGTGTAAGCCATCGGAATCGCCTATATCTGATGAAGAACATCTATGGCCTCCGGGTTCGTCTACAATCGAATTCAGCGGCTATAAATGGAACGTAAAGAATCCTGTTGGAACGAGCGGGCCGATGAACAACTATTGGAGTAACCAGAATGTATGGGTAGATCATGAAGGTAAACTGCACTTGAAGATTCGAAAAGATCAAAGTGGAAGATGGACCTGTGCGGAAATATCTTCTACCCAAGTGTTTGGTTTTGGAGATTACGTCTGGCTGGTCGAGGGGGAGATTGATAAATTGGATAAAAATATTGTTTTAGGTTTATTTAATTACAGAGGGTATGAGTATACCAAAAACGATGAGATCGATATCGAGATCGCACGGTGGGGAAATGATAAATGGCATAACCTCAATTACACGAACTATCCAGATTTCGCGTCTGGCATCTCGACAACGACAAACCCTAAATATATCACGAAGACCAATGAACTAGCGCTCGAAAGCATATGGAGCACGCATCGATATAGACGCACGAGTCAATCTATACAGTATGCTAGTTTCAATGGGCATACAGAAGATAATGCTAAGCGCATCTTTGAATGGAGCACAGAAGGGCAGACGCAGGTGCCCGGATTTGTAGTTACCCAGAGCCCTTCCCGTGTGCATATGAATCTTTGGTTATTTGAAGCTTTGCCCCCTTCAGATCTAAAAGAGGTCGAAGTCATTATCAAGGCATTTATATATAGGCCTTTATAGGCCTTAGTTTACTCTTCTGTTTTTCTTCTTTTTATAGAATTTAATCGTAGCGTCTTTTTCTTATAATTGATTACAGCACCGTATCGTACAAATATATCGCTACCTAAAACTCCGATAACCTTAGGCAGATTCATTTGTTCATACGCATAATTTATGGTTGAGAGGTCAAGTACAGCTACCTGAACGTTTTTTTGTTGCCATTTATCTATTTTTAGATAGGGGAGTACCAATATATGGCTTTCCATATTGTTCGTTCCAAGTCCCGTAGAAAGAATATTAGTTGTTTTGAACCGAGCTTGATCTATTCCGGATTGAACGAGGGTATCCCGATCGAACACTGTTTGGGAGGCTCCTGTATCTAAGACCATATTAAACTGCTTGCCAAAGATTTCAATTTCCAATAAGATATGATAGCCATCACCCTGTAGGTTAAGAATGGATATAGGTATGTCTTGCATCTTAGAGGATGTCACTATCTTTTAGGACCTTATTCATCTCGCGTACGGCCTGTGCACTCGCCTCGAACAGTTGTTTTTCCTCTTCATCTAGCTCGATAGGTACGATCCTGTCCCATCCATTTTTATTGATGATTACCGGAACACCAATATTGATATCCTCTTCTCCTAGATCACCCTCCAAGTATACTGAGGCTGTGAACAGCCGGTTTTGATTTAAGAGTATACTCTCTACCATTGCTGCGGTGGCCGCGCCAGGAGCATACCAAGCCGAAGTGCCGATTAATGCAGTCAATGTAGCTCCTCCGACCATCGTTTTTTGGATGATTTCCGCTTGTTCATCTTTTGTCAAAAAATTGGTGACAGGAATGCTGTTCCAGGTTGCTTTTTTAATCAATGGGATCATGGTTTTATCCCCATGTCCACCGATTACTATGGCGTTCAAGTCACTTGGTGAAGCATTTAATTTGCTGGCTAACTGATATTTGAAGCGGGCAGAGTCTAACGCTCCCCCCATACCTATAATTCTATTCTTTGGTAATCCACTTGATTTTAATGCCAGATAAGTCATCGTATCCATAGGGTTTGACACTACGATAATCGTAATATCCGGAGAGTATTTTACTAAGTTCTCCACTACTGTTTTGACGATCCCGGCGTTGGTGCCGATGAGTTCTTCACGCGTCATACCGGGTTTGCGTGGAATTCCCGAAGTGATGACGGCTACCGTAGAACCGGCAGTAGACAAATAATCATTAGTTACACCTTTAAGTTTAGTATCAAAGCCCAACAAGGCAGCGGTCTGCATCATATCTTGGGCTTTACCCTCCGCTACGCCCTCTTTGATGTCTAACAAAATGACTTCTTCCGCACAATTACGGCGGACGATATTATCTGCAGTAGTAGCTCCTACTGCTCCGGCACCTACGATTGTTACTTTCATCTGTTTATTTTTTTTGTTCTTAGTTGCCAGATAGAGCCTTTAAAGATTGTTTTAATCATATCGGGTTCACGGCAAAATAGTTTATAGTAGTTTGTTGCTATAAATATACTAAAAATATTGTTGGCTGTATAGATGTATTCTAAAATGGATAACCAATAGCCAAGTTAAATACCAGATTATTTGAACGCCATTGTGAACTTCTAAAGTTGATATCCTTAAACACCCACCGCTCTCCCTTATCGTGGTACGGAACGCGAAATGGAATCGCAAAATCCGTCCGGAGGATAAGAAAAGAAAAATCAAATCGTAAACCCAGTCCACCACCTACCGCGAGTTCCGACAGAAAATCTTTCGAGAGGCCAGACCCAGGTTTGTAATTCGCCTCATGCTGTACCCATATATTTCCTGCGTCAATAAATGCCGCCCAATGAATAAACCCTGCCAACTTGGCCCTGTATTCGGTATTAAGCTCCAGTTTGTAATCCCCGGTTTGGTCAGCAAAGAAGTTGTTTTCACCTTGGTTTTCAGGAGTTGACGAACCAGGTCCTACCGACCTTGCCCGAAATGCACGCAAACCATTCGGCCCACCCGAATAATATTGTTTCAAGTAGGGTAGTGAGTAAGAGTTACCATAGGAGTAGCTTGTACCTATCATGATACGAGAGGCGAGTTGTGAATTTTTTGTGATATTAAGATAATGCCTAAAATCTCCCTCTAGTTTGATGAATTGACTATATGGTGTGTTGAACAACATTTTAACATTATCATTTTTATAACTTGCTCCTTGGATAAGACCTAATACATTTCCTGATAAATTCAATCCTCCTTTGAAGTAAAAATTATGTGTGAGATCCTGCAGCATAGTATTGGTATACACAAATGTATAATTAGGGCCAAAGGAAAACTGTGGTTCGACGATATGGCGTAGGGTAGGTACAGTATCCATCTGCGCTTTATATTCATCGGTGACATTGCGTGGTTGGACGTATATTATTTCGGCCAAACTGAGGTCATGCTGCTTTTGGTCATTTTCCTTCCAAGAATAGCCATAAATTAAAGATGAAGAATTGAGCATATAAGCCGTCCTTCGGTTTAGATACTCATAACCAAATTTTAAGTACGTCTTGGGGATAAACCGCCTGCTGGGAGACCAGTCAAAAGGAGATAGTATTCTAGGCCAAGATATGCCTAATTCTGCTCCATAGCGATAATAGGACGAGTTAAGATTAACGTTTCCGCCTGTTTGGGTTTCATATCCGCCAAATACATTCAGGGTGACCGTCTCAGCGCCCTTAAATGCATTCCGTAAGGTCCATGTCACATTCGCTTCCGAGCCATTGTATACCGTAGCGGTTTTTCCAAGAATTTCGAATCGTATAGACTTTTTAGGCAAAGGTGTCAAATAATAGTAGACATCTAACGTATTCTCATTGTCCGGATTGGGCTCAAAATTATTTTTAACAAATTTGAAGGCGTTTAGATTGACCAAATGACTAATCGTAAGATTATGGTCATGTCTATTGTAGAGCTGCTCCCTCTCGAAGAAAATATGGTTAGCAAGTACTTTTCTTCGGAATGTACGCTGTGGATCTATAAAATAATAGTTGTTATCAAACAACTCGAGGTTCCGTTGCCTTCTTCTGCTATAGCCTTGTGAGTCCAACGTATAGTTCGGATAAATATAGATATCACCAATACGTTGCGGATTCTTCGCCTGCTCTGAAGTTTCCGGTTTTATCGTGACAAACATGTCTACTTTGTGATCCCCCACAGTACTGTCTACCTCTACGAGTATGTTGTCCGGGTTAAAATAATAATACCCCTTGTTTTTAAGATCATTGTCTATGCGCTCCCGTTCATTGATAATAATATCGAGATTGTAGTTTCTGCCAACCTTTAACAGTGTATTTTCTTTATCTGCGACGATATCATAACCTATTTGAGAAGTGCTGTCCACATCATAATGAACAGACCTGACACGATAAATCTTTCGTGGGATACCCGTATATGTAACCGTTGCGATCTTGCCACTGCTGCTGGTATCAGAGCTGAATGAAGCATTGAAAAAGCCTAGGTTTTCTAACCTGTTGCGCAGAAGGTTTTCGTTATATTCTCGATTGACGTCGCTCAAGAGTACCGGTTCTTCGCCCATTTTCTTCAGCCAATTGCCCACAAGATTTTTGGTGGTGTCATATCCACCCCCCATTGTCCAAAGACCGAGTTTCCACCTCCAGCCCATTATTTTCTTATTTGGTTTCGGCATAAGCAGTTCCTCCAAATGTTCTTCGAAGGCTTCTTTTCTTGCCGCACCTATACTACTATCAAGGTCGAGGACGACTTTTCCTTCATCATAGAGCTTCTCACCCTCAGCGATATATTTGGTCGAGTTGCAAGAAATAGAAAATAGCACCGTTGTTACAAATAAACAGCATGTAATCCTAATTTTCATAGCGTCTCCTTTCTTGCCATACGAGGTGGGAATTTAGCTTTTGTCGCAGCATATTGGCTGAATTTTCTGAAGAATCTTTCGGCTCCTGTTGAGGTATCGAATCCTGCCGTCGTCTTAATTCTTGTTGTTCCTCGCGTTCTCGCATTCTTTTTCTAAATGTCGGATTATGTTTCATAAGGCTATCTCGGAGCACCAATCGGACACTATCCCGATAGGCCGAATCAGTTTCCATTCGATCGACATCAAATCTTTTTCTGAAGTTGCTATTATCGGTATTGTAATATTCTTCCAACGCTTTGGAACTCATAAATAGCTCCTTGAATTTGTCATAGCTCATATTGATGATGAAACCTATACCTGTTTCCACAAACTGGCCCTGTAAAGTGGCTTGGTATTGGTTCTTCCGATACGCTCGTACAAAATAACGGCCATCTTTGGAAAGTTGGTAATCGATGGAAATATCACCGGCAATGTTATTGGGGTTTTCGCCGGGACGGGAGGCTCCCTCTACTTCAAAGTTAGAGCCTATCGTAATCTTCAGTCGATCGTCAAAAAGCATTTTGGATACACCGACATTCAAATCTGTCCGATTTGCGCCAGTTCCTGTCAGGTAATCTTGCTCAGACTGCAGGTTGAAATCTAACTCCACACCTTTGACAAGATCGGAAGCAAGCTTGTTGAGCTGTGAAGATAAGAGCTGGCTCACCGAGTTCCTTACGGTACCTTCCACACCTCCACCGCCAGAAAGACTTTCGAAAGGGTTTGCGGAGATAAAGCGACCTAAGATGATCAAGGAGAAAACCTGTTTGTTGAGTTCTGCCGGATCGTCCCGCAATGCAGCCAAGCCAATATTTACTTTGCTGACCACATCCTGTGATACGATGGCATTATTTTCATCCAGATCGATATCAAAACTGATGTCCGGTTTAAACAGCTCTCCCGCTAAGATGAGTTTGACATCAAATGGGATACGTTGTTTATAGAGGTTTTGGTTATCATTGCCGATTTGGTTCGCAACCAATTCTAAGGTCGGAAATTTCCCCTTATATATGGCCGTAATATCCATTCTGGCATCCAGCGGATCACCGTTCCAGGTAATGGTACTCCCTTTTTCGAAATCGAACTGCCGTTTGACAGGACCAAAATTAAAGGAATAGCTACCATCTTCAACCGTAAATGTCCCTGACATCGTAATTTTGTTACTCACATCAATTGCTGTATTTATTTCGGCGACACCCTGAATATTTAAGGCATCTTGCGAACCTTCGTCGATAATGATTTTGAACTTAGCCTCCCGATCTGTTGTCAGATTGAGCGCCATATCAAAGCCAGAAAAAGTACTGGTCGTTGTCATGGAGTCCAGTTTGGCGAAAACATTCATCCGAGTAGTGTCACTTTTGTTGACAAATTTGACAACACCATCCCGGTCGGCTACGCCAGGGTTGTCGTTTGGTACGATGAATACAAAATCCGTGTTACTATTGGCTTTGACATCCCCCTCTATCGCGGGCTGGTTTATATTGCCCCGTATCCGGATATTCGATGTTACGAATAGCTTTCCGAAGAAGAGGTCATTATCCTCACGTGTCGAATTGACTACAGCAAAGTCATTGGTGGTCAGGTTTAGGTTAAAGTCAAAATCTGTATAAGTTTTGGTCGCTACACTTCCATTTAGCTTGGCGGTATTGCCCTTCAGATCGGTGAGCTGGAATTGTCTGAACTGTATGCCTTGGTCGTTAAAAGTGATTTTTTGTCCGTCCATGAGCAGATCCGCGTTTAACATGGCTATGTTGATCTTACTTTTACTGAAAACCAAGTCACCAAGAATCCGTGGGGCAGCCGTTGTGCCCGTTATTTTTAAAGTACCTGTAAGATCTCCCTCACATTCCTGGAGATATCCCATGCTGAATGCTTCCACGGTCTTCAGTTTCATGGGTTTAAGGGAAAGAGTCGCGTCGAAAGAAGATTGTCCGGTCGGTGGAGAGAAGTATTCACCCAAGAGCTGTACATCATTTCCGTTTTCGGTGATTTGAATATCGGCAGCAAAGGTGTTTTCTTTTTCATTGTTTACTTTCACGAGGACATTACCAATCGTTTGCTGACCAAAAAGAAAATCCGTTATCTGTAGGTCCGATACAAATACGGGATTTGTATCGAGACGGGAGATGGTGGCGGTACCATTGATGCCGCCACCTACATTCAACGTTTCCGACTCCAGCATTTGACTGAGTGTTTCAATCCTAAAATTGTTAAACTTGATGTCGATAGGAGAGTTAAGGGTCGAATCTTGAGATTGTATATACAGCTCTTGTCCATTTTGGGTAAGCCTAAAGTCTTTGGCCAGAACGCCACTGTTACCAAACAAAATTTGGTTTCCAGGGGAGATACTCCACTTATCATAGTTCAGCATGAGACCATCTTCAAATAAGCTGAAGCTATAATTGTTTTCATTAACGGCCATTTTCGCACCAAGATGATAGCGGTCTTTGGCCTGTTTATCCTTGATCCAAAGGCCGAAATCTATGTTGTTTTCATTCACCTGGCCACTGAGGACAGTATTATTAAGCTCGATATTATTTATTTTTATCCGTTCGATCAAGGTCGAATAGTACATGGTACTATCTGCAGTTACCAAGTCAAATCCCACATTTTGTATCGTCATGCCGTCGTAGACAAGTTTCGGCGCAATTAATTTAGCCATGATACTTTTTTCCTTGCTGTCGAAGGTACCATCCAGCGTGATGTCACTCATTTCCTCCAGCTGCGGGAGAAAATCTCGGATTACGCGGGAGTTATTCAATGCTGCGGAAAACTCAAATGTCTGGTCTTCGTACGATTGGGCTTTTGAAGGTTCATTTTTAGGGTTGTAGTACACACGTGCGATGTCCTGCATCGACAGACTTAATTCAGTCAGTTTGTATTTGCCAACCAAATGAGCCCGTAAAAACTCTGATTTGAATATTAAGCTGTTTTTTGTCGTATCTGCAATAGCAATAAGGGATATGGTATCTAGCACATATCTATCTTGATTATAGGCGATAGACGATTGGGTGACATGGATGTGTCCATTCAGAAAGTTGAGGTCTGCTGTTTCAAAGTCTGCGGTGATTTTACCGTGATAACGCATATTGTCATCCATCAGCTTAAGATTTTGCAGGTTGACACTGTCGATCATGAGATTGACTTGGGCTTTGGGATATTTACCCCGCATGTCCGCAGCCATATCCATATTGAATCTGACATTGGGATCTGTGCTTTTGATGTCACCGGCAATATCTCCATTGCTGGCAACCATATCCAGTGATATATCATGATAGGTATATCCCATAGCCTCTAATGCGTTGACTTTTCCCTTGACATCAGCCACCATTGTTTTGGGGTCAAGACCTGTTCCTTTCACATTGGCTTCGATCGATACCTTACCGAGGACAGAGTCTTGATTCAAGATATGTCCAATGTTAAAATTGTCTATGGTCAGATCGACATCGTATGTCGTGTCTCGGCTAGCCATATGAAGATACCCATTTATAGAAGCGTTCCCTTGATCGGTCAGCAAAGACATATTGGTGTCGAACCCTTTCATGCCTCCTGAAAACGTGCCGGACAATGCTATGGATTGAGGAATTTGGAAATCCTTAGGTAGCAACGACTTGGCAATCAGCTGATCCAGGTCTTTCTTGGAAGAGACGAGCTTCTTAATATTCAAATCAATGTCCATTTTATCCACATCCGGGAGTCCCTTAATATCGGCACTCGCGATGATATGCGTATTGTCCAGTGTTTTGAACTCGATCTTCGGAATATGCAAATTATTAACCCTACCGCTAATTCGGCCATCTATATAGAATCTTTTCGTCAGGAGTGGCTGCATAACTTCTATATCTTGGAGATCCGGAGCGAAGAAGCGAATGTCCTTCATGTCAATTTGCGTCTTGTTGATATTTGCGTCGATCTGCATCAGATGGAGATTTTCGGCAAGCACATCCAGTGAAGGGTAGCTAATCTTTATATGATCTCTGATCGTGGTCTGTGGCGTTTGCGCGAGAAGGTTCGTAATCTCCGCACCGGTATTCGTATAGACAAAATCGCCTTTCAGTTGCTTGAGGTAGAAACCCGAATGATCTTTGGCTGTTAGACCGCCAAGAGAACCCGAGATGGAATCGGATGAGTAATACAAATCATCGAGGGTCGCTGCCAGATCGGTAATTTTGATGTTGAAATAATCAAAACCTTTCATCCGTGGTTGGTTGTCGTCTTTAAACCAAAAGTTGGTTTTATTGATGGACAATTGGTCGGCCGATACGATCCAGTTTGCAGAAGTTGTGTCGCTGTTGTTTTCGGCAGGCTTTGTATGCTTGCCAAATAACACAAATGAATCCGACTCGTCAAGCATGAGATCCTTTAGCCGGACAACCTCTTTATTCAGGTCAATTTCATGAATATTTGCAGAAAGATTTTTGATATCAAACTTGGTGTCCATTGCGGAAGACTCATCCTCATATTTGACCAATATATTCTTTAATTTGATGGTTTTGGTGGCTAGATTGGGCAAAAGAGAGCTATTCTCGACACTTTCGTCGGTGATCCCAAAATCTTCTGCTTTAGGAGCTGTAGCTTCCGTTGCAGGGGTCCATTGCTTAATAACAGCCGTTAACCCATCCATATTGATGACAGGGATGTCAAATGTCATGTTATCCTTAAGATCAAAAGTCTTGATACGTGTGTCAAAATGGTAGAGCTGTACATCTGCAGAGGTACCTATCATATCGTCATTGTAAACAAATCGTATACGATCTAATTTGACTTTGTCAATATCGAAAATCAGAGCCGATGTGGTATCGGTATTTGGTGTGCTTTCCTTTTCGGAAGAAAAGGCTTGCATGATATAATCAAAATTAAAATCTCCATTAGGAGCTTCCCGTTTGATTTTTGCAGTAATCCCCTCAAGATTTATCTCCTGAATTTCGACCGTGTTTTTCAGTAATTTCCATAAATTGATGTCCACCAAAAGTTTCTCACCGGCAAGTAAGGTGTCTTGGCTTTGATCTTCGAAATACACGTTTTCAAGAACCAGTTTTTTCGGGAATGTAATGTTGATATACCCAATATCAACGGGAGTGCCGATTTTTGTCTCCACATAGTTGGTGACTTTTCCGACAATATAATTTTGGACAGAAGGGATCCTCAATAAGAAGATAATCAATAAAAATAAAACTACCAGGGAACCTATTATCCACAAAATAGCGCGAAGAAAAAATCGTATAAATCTATTCAAGCCCGTATAAACTTCGTTAATCCTGTTGTGTCTAAAGATAAACGTAAAAATAGGAGAAAAGTTTACTTTTACGTAATTTTTTATATTGACTACTCTCCTTTTTTCTTTATTCCCGATTCTTTCCTAAATCTAGTGATAGAATCGTATTTTTAGTGTTATGAAGATATTGATTATAGAAGACGAGGTGGAGATATTAAATACGGTCAAAGAGTTTTTGGAAAGTGAAAAATTTTTGATCGAAACTGCTATGACCTTTGAGACAGGGCTTGAAAAGGCATTGACGTACCGATACGACTGTATACTTTTAGATATCATGCTACCTGGGGGCACAGGGTTGGATATTCTGAAAATTTTAAATGAAAAAGAAATCAAACAACCTGTTCTGATTTTGTCGGCAAAAGATGCCGTAGAGGATAAAGTTCTGGGGCTGGAAATCGGTGCAGATGATTATCTGGCCAAACCTTTTCATTTGTCCGAGTTATTAGCCCGCGTCAAATCTATTATTCGGCGACATGGGCAATCTGGCGATCGGCTGATACGTTATAAAAATGCATGCCTTAATCCCGATGAAAGGGAATTGCTTGTTTCAGGAACCAAGGTGCCACTGAATCGTAAAGAATACGATATGCTCTATTATTTTATCGCAAGACCCAATAAATTGATGGAAAAAACAACTTTAGCAGAAGCGGTCTGGGGAGATCACATCGATCAAGCGGACAATTTGGATTTTGTCTATTCACAGATCAAGAATCTCCGAAAAAAGCTAAAAGATTCGGGTGCGGAGATGGATGTACAAGCAGTATATGGTATAGGCTATAAACTCGTATAAATGGCGGTCTCTGTCAAGAATTATACAAATCGATTTTTGGTTGTTGCCATCTTAATAATCATGGCCGTGTGGGCGCTTTTGTTCTATGCGGTCATCATGGACGAAGTATATGATAATATCGACGACGGATTGAAGAACCAAAAAATATTGATCCTTCGAGAAGTGTATAGCGATCCAGCTATTATCCAGAATACGCAAGAATTTGGCGTCAACCAGTTTCGGATATTACCTGCTGAAGAAGGGGATATCATCGATAGAAATCATTTTTCCAAGGAGCTCATCTATATGCCTTATGATGAAGATGACGAACCCTATAGGATTCTTCATACCGGCTTTTACGATAGGGACGGAAACCCTTATAAGTTGGAAATCAGGACATCGACAGTGGAGGAGGACGAATTCCTGATCAATCTCGCGCTCTCCTTAGCTGTTTTATACCTCGTGATTGTATTAAGTATCATGGTTATCAATCATTTTGTGCTACGAAAAGCTTGGAAGCCCTTCCATCAAATTTTAGCCAACTTGAGTAAATATCGATTTGGTGACGTAAAAAGTTTTTATGCGGTACCTACTCAGGTCAGTGAGTTTGAAGAGCTAAATGAACAGATTGAGGTGATGATTCATCGCAATGAACATGTATTTCGTAGCCAGAAAAGGTTTATCGAAAATGCTTCACATGAGCTACAAACCCCCTTGACCATTGTGGCCAATAAGTTGGACCTCCTTTTGAATGATGAAGATTTGAACGAAAATCAACTGTCCAAAATATCCGAAGCCAAACAGTCACTACTTCGTATGGCGAATCTGAATAAATCACTATTAATGCTCTCGCGGATTGAAAACCATCAATATGGAACTGTGCAAAAGGTTAATTTTAATGAAGTTTTTCAGGAGTTAATCAGCGAACTGGACTATCTTGTTGAACATAAAGATATCCAGTTGGACTATCTGGAGGACGGTGTGTTCTGTGTTGACTTTAACAAGGAATTAGCTTTTGTCTTATCGTCCAACTTATTGCGGAATGCGATTAAGCATAATTACAAAGGAGGGGTAATCCGTATTGTTATCGGAGAAGAGATGATTAAAGTTGCCAATAGCGCTACGGCGGATGCATTAGATTCGAAGTCTATCTTTGATCGCTTTCAAAAAGGCAACCAAGATAGCCAATCGACTGGATTGGGACTTTCTATTGTTCAGTCTATTCTTCAGCAGTATCCTATACTATCCTTGACCTATACCTTCAGCGACAATTTGCATCATTTTCAACTCACGAAGAAATACATCACGAGCTGACGGTCATTATGATTAACTTGTGTTTTTCATGAATTTACTATAAATTTGTATAGTAACTTTGGTAACATGAGTGCACTTGAATTAAAAGATCTGTTGATTAGCCGTATAGCTGAGATTGACGATGTTCAGTTTCTTAAAGCTATTAAGACGATATTGGATGCCAAAACGGAAAGCCAGGTATTAGATCTATCTGTTGCTCAAATCCAAGAAATAGAGGTTTCGCGAGAAGATATCAGTACAGGCCGATCTATTGAACAGACTGATTTGGAGCCCAACCTATTCTGTTAAGCTTTATAAACTCTTTACTAAAAATACCAAACGACTTTTCAAACATCCAAAACTAGGTGTTAAAACCAGTATTGAAGGAGTTAGGGGATTGATCGTCGCCGATTATGTAATTTTTTACGAATTTGTTAATGAGGATTTGATTATCCATACATTATGGCCGTCCAAGCAGAATCCGGATAATTTGATTGTAAAATAGTTTCTTCCCAAATCTTTCCAGAATCATGATAGACCTTTGAAGTAACAAAAGAAAAAAGGAATATGAAAACAATCATGAATAGTATCGTAGTAGCCCTAATGGTTATGGCTGCTACCGTAGCACAAGCACAAGTTAAAGCAATAACTTTTAAAGAATTGCCTAAAGCTGCCCAGAGTTTTATCAGCAAGCATTATGATGAAAAGACGGTGTCCTATATTACGGTCGAAAGTGAATTTATGTCTCCAAAAGAGTATGAGGTACGCTTGAATGACGGGAAAAAGATGGAGTTTAATGCAAAGGGTGAATGGAAAGAAGTAGATGGTAAAAAGAAAGCAGTTCCGGCAGCAATTGTTCCAGCACCTATTGTTGCTCATGTGAAAAAGAGTTTTCCGAATAATGAAATTGTGAAAATTTCGCAATCCAGCCGTAAATACGAAGTCGAGCTATCCAATGGTTTGGACTTGGAATTCGATAAGAAGGGGAACTTTTTAAGAATAGACGATTAATCGTATACCTTTCTTCACACCTTTTACTACAGTTATATTGTCGCGCTTCGGTCATTCTTCGGTCGTTCTCCGGTCATGACCGGAGAACGACCGAAGAATGACCGCGTGTTGACAGGAGAAAAGGCCAAGTTGATTGGTAGTTAGTGTGCGTTTATCTTGGCTTGTTCCCAACCTATCATCGCAGCTTTACGTGTAGGATTCCACATATAGCCGCCAAATGTACCCGACGCTTGGATCACCCTATGGCAAGGGATAAGAAATGCGATCGGGTTACTGCCTATTGCTGTGCCCACTGCCCGGGAAGCTAAGGGATGATCGATATCCTTGGCAAGTTGTCCATACGTTGTCAGTTCACCTTGTGGGATGCGGAGCAAGGCTTCCCATACTTTCAATTGGAAAGGAGTCCCTTTCAGATGTAGCTTGATTTGTGGCAGGTCTTCAGCTTTCGAAAAGATAGTCAGCGCATCCTGATGAATTTGTTGTTGTTCGTTCCTATATGATGCTAGCGGGAAGGATTTTATTAACGCCTGTAGCGCCTGCTGCTCATCTTGAACAAATGCCATATAACAAATCCCTTTGTCTGTAGAACCCAGCAAACATAAGCCGAAAGGTGTCTCATAGAAATGATATTGAATAGTTAAATGTTGACCTTGATGCTTATATTCCGCAGGAGTCATGCCTTCAATTTTTATAAAAAGATGGTGCAATCTACTGGTGCTGCTCATACCAAGGTCGATATGCGTATCAAACAGTGTTTTTTGTTCTCCCTTGAGTAATTTTTTTGCATGAGAGATCTGGAGGTACTGTATAAATTGCTTCGGGCTGGTGCCCGCCCAGGTGGTGAACAAACGCTGAAAATGAAAAGGGCTGAGATGGACATGGGCCGCGATATCCTCCAAGGAAGGTCGGTCCTTTAGACGCTGCTGAATAAAACGGATAGCTTTTTCGATCCGTTTATAATCTATTTGTTGCTGGGTAATGTTCATATCCAAATTTCGCGATCTATAAGCGAATAAAAAATCCGAAACTTGCGGAATAATGCATAGGCTCGTTGTGCTACCACCGGATTAGCGCAGACCCCCAGGTAAATCCTGCACCAAAAGCCGCAAGACAAATCAGATCCCCCTCTTTAATCTTCCCTGCTTCCCAAGCTTCGCATAGTGCTATCGGAACAGATGCCGCGGTGGTGTTGCCATATTTCTGGATATTGTTAAAGACTTGATCATCACGCAATTTCAAAGTTTTCTGAACAAACTGCGCAATACGTAAATTCGCTTGGTGGGGGATAAGGAGGTCTATATCCTCAGGTTTGAGGTTATTTTCGGCTAGTGCTTCGCTAATAACTTCCGGGAATTTGACGACAGCTTTTTTGAATACCGCTTGACCGTCCATATACGGAAAAGCCGATCCATCTTCAAGCATCTCTTTCGTCATCAGCATGCCCCCCAACTCTTGATCCGGCCAGTTTGGTTGATCCTCCAACCATATGCCACCCGAAGCGCCGGGATAGTACATCGCCAGTTTTTCCGCCTCGGCACCGTCAGAATGTAAGTGCGTGCTTAAGATTCCCCTGTGCTCATCGGTTGTTCGTTGTACCACTACGGCACCTGCGCCATCGCCAAATATAACCGATACCGATCTGCCACGGGTGGAATAATCCAATGCAAAAGAATGTTTCTCTGACCCCACAACAAGAATATTTTTGTACATACCCGTCTTGACGAACTGATCGGCAATGGACAAGGCGTACACAAAGCCTGAACATTGGTTTCGTATATCCAATGCACCGACTTCCTTCATACCCATTTCCCGTTGCAAAAGCACCCCACATCCCGGAAAATAATAATCAGGTGATAAAGTTGCAAAGATGATAAAATCGATATCCTGTGCGGTGATGCCCGCTCGCTCAATCGCCACTTTTGCCGCTTCTACCCCCATGGTGGTCGTAGTTTCCCCGATTCGATCCGCATACCGACGTTCTTGTATACCCGTTCGTTCTTGAATCCAGGCATCACTGGTATCCATAAATCGAGTCAAGTCCTCATTTTTATAGACATTTTTGGGAACATAAAAACCGATACCTGCAATTTTACTTCGGAACATGTTTTTGGATTAATGTTTACAATCAAAATATGACAAAATTACGCTTTTTTTGAAAAATACAGTACTTTTGTAACATGAGTGTCGAAACCGCGCAAGAAACCTATAGTCTCGAGGAAATATTAGCGTCATTTAAAGAAAGCCGCAGACTTATACTCTGGAATGACGAAACCAATACATTTGACCATGTGATCTATTGCCTGATGCACCACTTACAATATAGTGAAGCAGAGGCGGAACGTATCGCCTGGAAAGTACATACTGCGGGCAAATGCGCGGTATTGGAGGGCAGCTATACCGAAATGGAAATATACCGTAAGATACTCAAATCAGAAGGGCTGACTGTTTCAGTAGAATAAATAACATCAGTAATAATACAGTTACGTTTAGTGTTAATTATTAAATATTGTGGATTTTTGTGGCTATACATCACAATATTATCATGCACGTCAGATTTTTATACTTTTTGTTCCTCTTATTTCCCTTTTATTCTTTTTCTCAAAATGGATCGTTAAAAGCGCTCGTTATAGACGATAATTCGCGTGAACCTATCGTGGGAGCTAGTGTATCCTTACTCACTCCAACAGTTGGTGCCTACTTCAGAGGTGGGCAAACGCGAGACAATGGGAGAGTCCTTATCGAAGATATTACACCCGGCACCTATACCTTGAAAGTTTCCTACGTAGGGATGGCCGACTTTGTTCGGGAGAACATCAATATTGATGCCAATAAGGTCCTGGATATGGCGAGCATCACCCTTACGCCGATCGGTGAGCAGCTGAGCGAGGTTGTCGTACAAGGGCGGATTTCGGAGCTGCAATTGGGCATTGATAAAAAAGTATTCGATGTATCGCAAAGTACGGTCAGTGTAGGGGGGACAGCACAAGACTTATTGGGCAATGTCCCGACATTGCAGGTGGATGCCGATGGCTCTGTAAGCCTTCGTGGCTCCACAGGAGTCCGGATATTGATTGATGGAAAGGAATCCGCCATGGCGGGTAACGATGTCAGCAAACTTTTACAGTCGCTGCCAGCGGATGCCGTCTCTAAAGTCGAAATCATGACGAACCCCTCGGCTAAATATGACGCCGAAGGACAGTCCGGTATCATCAATATCATATTGAAAAAAAATATGCGCACGGGCTTGAACGGTACAGTAGATATTGCTGTAGGTAATTATGATAACTATAGAGCAGGTGCATCATTGAATTATAGGAACAACAGGTTTAATTATTTTGGCACCTATAGTTTTAATCACCGTCAAAATATCGGTGAATCGTCCGTGCGGAATGTCCAATTGATTGATGGCGTAGCAAGTAGTGACAGCGAGATTACCTCTACTAATTCAGAGCGGTATAGAAAAGGAAAAAATCATTCGTTTCGGTTAGGTGCCGATTATTTCGTAACGGATAAGACCACAGTAAGTTTAGGTTCTAATTTCAGTGTTCGGGACAATAACAGAGGTGAAGATATTCTTTATCATTATGTGAATCAGCCCGAGTGGGGAATGGAGAGCCCTCGTACATCGCGGCAGTCGGAACAGGACTTTGGATATGACTTGATCCTTGATTTTAAGCGGGAGTTTGCACGTAAAGGAGAGGAGATATCAGCAAATGTTACCTTTGGTGATGACAAAGAAGATGGTACCAACGATTATCTGCAAACATTTGATAACGGTCGTTTTCGTCAGGAACGTAAGAATGTTACCACGGAAGGGGGGCAGAACTGGAACGTTCAGTTGGATTACACCCTTCCTCTGGGCGAAAATCATAAGTTTGAAGCTGGATATCGAACGATATTACGTAATTCAGACGAAAGCCAGTATTCGGACACACTGGCAAAGGATATCGGTTTTCTGACTGATTATGGCGTGAGCAATGACTTTGAAATGCGTAGTGGTGTACATGCCTTATATGCCAATTATCAGCGGAAGCTGTCTGAACGTATCGGTGTACAGGTAGGGCTTCGGGCTGAAGAAGCCTATTTGAATACCGTATATAAGAGTTTAGATCCCAATGTATCTCCCGAACCGGGAAAATTGGATTATTTCCGTGTGTATCCAAGTGCATTCCTGACCTATGATGTCAATAAGGAAGGTGATAAGGTACAGATGAGCTATACACGCCGTGTGCAGCGGCCTCGGGGATTTCAGGTCAATCCTTTCGTCAACATGTCGGATGAGACCAATCTTAGACAGGGTAATCCCAATTTGATGCCGGAGGATATCCACGCATTTGAGCTAAGTTTTGCGCGGTTTTACAGCAACTGGAATTTCATAAGCTCCCTGTATTATCGTCGCGTAAACGATATGGCGCAGCCTTTTCAGTATGATGTCAATGATGCAATAGCCGCGGACTTTTTGAACGAGAATAAGAATGCCACCTTCAGCCGATGGGAAAATGTGGGGGGCAGAAATAGCACAGGGATAGAGTTGATTGCGAAGGTAAACCTATTGAAATGGTGGGATGTAACGGGAAATCTGAATGGGTTTTATAGCAAGCTTATCCCGTATGAGCAGTTTGATATTGCCGGACCGGAAAACCTAGGGTGGAATGGAAACATTTTGACCAATATGCGGTTTAATTCCTCCCTCTCCATTCAGCTAAAAGCAGATTATAGAGCGCCTATGAAAACCCTTCAAGGACGGATGAAGTCAATGTCGGGTGTGGATATGGCTTTACGTCAGGATGTATTAAAAGGTAAAGGAAGTATAACTTTTAATGTACGAGATCTTTTTGATAATAAGCGGTTCGGTATAGAAAGTTATTTGCCAACACGTCATATCGATCAAACAATGCGTTGGTCGAAACGTACGTTTAACCTTTCTTTTTCCTATCGATTTGGTGTACAAGACAAGAGCAGAAGCAAAAGGGAAAATACAGGGCTGTCGAATGAAGACGGAGGAATGGAATATTAAGTCCTGAAATTCATTTGAGATTTGGTTTGTTTTTAATACTTTTAACTCCTCATAAAAAAGATAAAAATGAATAAAATAATACTAACATCTTTCGTTCTGGCCTTTTCTTGTATGCTGAACGCTTGTAAAATAAATTCAGCATCTGCCCAGGCAGATCAGACTAACCTTGTTGAGATGAAAGATCTCCCTTTAGTCAAATTGAGTGACTTAAAAAAGAATGATGCGGGAGCCTATATCCTCTTTGACGGTACCTCGTTAAAAGGATGGCGCGGTTACGGTGTGGCCCATGTCCCCAATAAATGGTCTATAGAAGATGGCGCTCTAAAGTTTACGCACACGCCAGAGGTGGAAAAGCCTGAAGGAGGAAATTTGATATTTGCTCATCGTTTCAAAAATTTTGAACTGGAGTTTGAATGGAAAATATCCAAGCGAGGGAATTCTGGTGTATTCTATCTGGCTAAAGAAATTAAAGATAAGCCGATCTATATCTCTGCACCGGAATATCAGGTGTTGGATAATGAAAACCATCCCGATGCCAAGCTCGGAGCAGACGGCAATCGCAAATCAGGCTCCTTGTATGACATGATTCCAGCGAAGCCACAGAACAGCAAACCTTTTGGTGAATGGAATACGTCAAAAATAGTTGTCAATAACGGTAAGGTCGAGCATTATCAAAATGGTATAAAAGTCCTTGAATATACATTGTGGGATGAATCATGGGTATCTTTACTTGAATCCGGAAAATTTTCTAATGCGAAATGGCCGGAAGCTTTTGCCTTATTGAAAAATGTAGGCGGTAAAAGTAAGTCCGGGTTTATTGGTTTACAGGATCATGGAGATGACGTTTGGTATCGTCAGATTACCCTAAAAGTGTTAAAGTAGGGTAGGGGTAGATATCCAAATAAGGGTTAAAAAGAAACCTTAGCGTGATGTGGATGTATATGATTTGCGCGGTATTCTAAGGGTGAGCATCCAAATTCAGTCGTAAAATTCCGATAAAAGGAGGCTCGCGATTGGAAACCACATGCCGCCCCTAAGTCATCTACCGTCGCCGAAAAATCACTTTTACTCAACTCCTGAGCAGCATAATCTACACGAAGCTTATTGATAAATGCTGAAAAGCTTTTATCATAATAATGTGGTAAGAAATAATAGAGATGTGCCGAAGGTATATTCGTGATCTCGATGAATTTATCCCGATTGATATCTGGATCGACAAAACCCTTAGTCTGAATAAATAACTGAATCCGCTGTGCATACTCCCTTTTTTGCGCTTCCGTTATAGGGCTATCTCCGTCCTCTTGGACTTCGTTGCTATGATTTATGCTATGGTTTAAGATAGGAAGAAGGATGGGGCTGCTTTGTCTAGTTGGTGACGGATTAATCTGTCGATATATACTTAGATACACTCTCCATCCGATAAATAAGATAAGAAGATATAAAACGATATGAACAACACCCTGTGTGTCGATATAAGCATTTGTCACCAATACGGTAGGGATAAGAAACAATGCTACCCATAAGAGGAGGAACAAACTAATTATACGACCTTCGCGAACAAATAGAAATGATGCAGGTTTCTGGAGACTTTTGCTCCATATTAGCGTTGACTTGACACCATAACCTATTAGCGAAATAAGTGTCAAGGTGTAGAGTAGGCTGTAATACATCGTACCATATTCATTGCGGAAATCAGCATAAAGTACAAAGGAAATGTAAAAAGAAAGACTTCCCAGAAAAGGCAGCACATGTATCCAATCTTTTTTTCGTGGCCTCTTATTGATATATCCGTCACTCAAAAAATAAAGAATAGGACCCAAAAGTAGAGGAAAAGGGAAAGCTAATGTATAATAATCCCTTAAAGGGAAAATATACCATACAAGCAACGATCCGCTGCTATAGATGATAAATGAACCCAGTACAAAGAAGGCTGTTTCGTGAAAGGCAGTCCGCTGATTAGACCAGTTTAAATGGAGGGCAATGGTAGACAGGCTCGCTATGGATGTGTTCAGAATAATATAAATGACGGTTAAGAGCATAGATGTTACGTTATTGTTTTGGTTGTTACTTCTCAATATTAAGAAGTAGCAATTGTTTCCTCGAAATTAGTTAATGAGAAAAAATTATCTATGAACTATTTGTTTTATAAATTTTTTTGTAAATATTTAGCTACAAGCTTCTGTTTGGGTTGATTACAGGTTGCTAAGTTTTTCTAAATGAGCAATTTTTATAATCTAAACGATGTGCTAACCCGCTATTTACCTTTTCTTCTAGTCCATATGGGTAGTTTTCTGTCTATATTGGTGTCTCATTTCTTCCAAACATGTTTTAATATTTAAAATATCCTTTCCGATTTCCGGAAAGATACGATAGCTTTTTGGTTTTATTTTTACGCACTATTCTAAGTTAAAATATTGTTAGTCAATATTTTATATGGTGTCTTATTTTTTATATCACGCTCCTTTTTATGATACAATTGAAGTGATTTACGAAAGTGAGACATTTACTCTTTTATAATATGGTGATTTTTGTAGGAGTTTATTGCTTGTTGTGGATGTGTGCATAAGCCGCGATAAACAGACGAATGGATACAAATCATTTTTAACTTAAAAAGTAACGTAGATTTTATGTACACCAGCTTTTTATTATACTGTTTCCACGATGCAGGTTCTTCCTATAAGGATTATAGCCTCATCGTTCGAATCATAGTAACTATGGTGATGGTTCTCCTAGCTATTTCAATTTTTCCGCTTGTCCTATACATGCGGTATAGAATTATGAATCAAGAGAAGGAGAAAACGAGGGAGTATTATGAAGAAGATTTGATACTGTCTTCCTTTTAATGGAGCGAACTAAAAATAATTTAGATCATTCAGCTAACTATTCCAACCAGTTGTTTGCTAAAGTCCGGTTGGTTTTTTTAAATAATGTTACAGGATAAAAAAGGTTCTTTTCATTTAAAGTCGAAAGACCGCGAAAAGAGAACAAACTATAAGATCATTGAATCAGAAAATATGAATAATTCTTTTAATAATCGTTTATTTCAGTTCCTGTTGACCCTACTTGTGGTCTTCTTCTCGCACGAGGTATTCGCTGACGGATCAAAGGATTTGTATCCAAATGGCGCTACAGGGGGGAGAGCTTACCTGGTAAGCAGTAAAGTTTCGCCGAATACTGCCTCTTATCCTTTCCCTACATTGGGTACTCATTACGTATATGCGAAGGAAGGAGAAAGGATATATGCGGGATCTAGTGCACAGAATGTAAGTAACGGGCGTATCCGGTTGATTGCTCCAAATGGAGATACATATTTGTCTACCAATAATGATACAGGAAAAATCACTAGCAGAGCAGAGGAGTTGGCGGGACCTGTTGCCGGTTATACGCCGTTCTCACATAATCTTGGTGCTGTCGGTAGTGCTCCTACTACGAATACAGTTACGGCTGCTCAGGAAGGTGTGTGGCGGGTAGAGTTTATTCCACCTGTGGGGGAGAATGGTAATAGTGTATCTGGACAAAATAGTGCTGCTGGTACTTTGTCACAACCTAATAGTGGTGTTGTTATTGCTGCTTGGGATGTCTCTGTGCGTAATGTGGCTAATGACGGATGGGTACCCGGAAGGGTGTTTACCAACGTATTGAACTTGACACTCAATACCAGTAATGTCGATGAAAATCGTTCATTTTTCGGAACTACTTATGTCCTTACTAAGGATGGATACGTGTATCGGGTCAAAGGAAATGGATTTCAGGGTATGTATTACACCTTTTTTGTCAACAATAAAGGTTTTTATGCACCGAATTTATCCGGCAATACATGGACCGGTGCAGATTGGAGCAATGCGACTCCTACCGATCTTCCGAGCTATAAGAGCTTTGATTACAGCAATTATGATGCTTTAATTACGAATGGTGGGCGTGGGCCATGGTTACAAGATCCACGTCTCGCGGACTCTCCAACAGGTATTACGCATAAGATGTTTTATACCATCCCGGCTAATTATGCGAATTGGGAGGATCTTGCTAATGAAGCCGAAGTGTTGATCAATACGACTACAGGAGCAGGGAATGCAGTTACAACATGGTTAAGACCAAATGCTACTGTCATTCCTGAAATTCTAAATTTCACCGTAGTGGGTGTAGAAGGCGAAAATCAGCAAGCGAGTAATAAAGGAGCTTATATTTATTTTGATGCTAATCTGGCTGGTACAGTACGGGTACGGATTGAGCCTGACTTGTCTGACCCTGATGCCGTAAATTTCACACCCAAGGAGCTTATTGCGGTCGCGGAAGCCGGTATTGGCAACCCGAATAACGTAGTCCACTGGGATGGAACAGATGGTGATGACGACCCATTGCCACCAGGTATTCTTCCTACTAAGATTACTTTACGATTGCAAGGAGGTGAAGTACACTTTCCGTATCTCGACATGGAGGTTAATCCCAATGGACTTGTTATTGAGCGTTTAGATCCGGCCAACTTTAGTACAGTTTTGTCGAGTCAGGTGTATTGGGATGATAGTAAAATCACGATTGTAGGTACACATGGTTCAGAACGTCATCCTAGTCCAGTGACGGTAGATATTTTGGGGCTTGGGGAGAACAGTACGACCAATGGACATAATTGGGGTGCCCATGGAAAAAACCTTGGTAATGGCTCTGATGAAGTATCATATACTGGTCGGGGTAATGCCAATCATGGCTTTGGTAATGAGCGGGGTATTGACACGTATGCATTTATCTTGGGTGATGAAAATACTAAGGAGGGGAGTATCAGGAGTGTTTCGGTAGATCTTGACGTGGTATCCTTGAGCCAGGATTATACGGGTACGGGAGATGTTGAACCAGGTGATACCTGGAATTACCATACACGAATTACAAATAATGGCCCTAGCCACGCTTTGGCAGAGTACCAGAGTGATGGAATAACGCTGATAGAAACTTCAGGTTCTTTCTTTGAATTCTATTTGCCACCGGGTGTAAGTCCTACCGATGTCGACGATATTATAGTGGATGTTGTTAATTCTGCGGGTGGAGCTAGAGAGGTTCCCGAATTTACTCGTCAGTATATCTTAGATTCAGCCACCGGCAGGTACAAAGTCAAGATGATGGTTGATCTACCGTCAGGGGGAATATTGGATATCACTATTCCTGTTGTCGCCGGTACGACAATGGTACCGGGTGGAGATCTTGTCGCCTGGTCTACCTTGTTGCGCCCACACGACGTGACAGAGAAAGATGCTACGAACCTTTCAACAAATAGCGGAGTAGCTATCCCACCGACGAACCCCTTCTTCGAATGTCAGGGAGAAAATCCGAATCCAACCACACCGGTCATATTTGATCCGGATGACTATGAAAGCGGTGACCCTATACCATGTAATAACCTTAAGACTGATGCTAGCTTGAAAGCAGTCTTTGCTCCGGATATGGAGTTTGTGAAAACTGTGGCATTAACAACGGATCAGAATACAAATGGTCAGGTCGATCAAGGAGATGTGCTTACTTACACCTTCGTTGTGAAGAACACCGGTAATACCACATTAACTGACGTGGCCATAACCGAAAAGACATTTAGCGGTTCGGGTACACATCCTGTTCCTACCTTTGTTAGTGCTACTGCAGGCAGTACGGCGACAACCCTATTAGCAGGAGGAGAAGCCACCTTTACGGCTACCTATACAGTGACAGCGGCAGATCTTGTTGCGGGAGAGATCAGTAATCAGGCTACCGTAAATGCAGACGACCCGAACGGTGATCCTGTAGGTCCCGTTGATTCGGGCAACGACCCTGCTGATCCCGGAAAACCGGGTGAACCGGGTGATCCAACGGTCATAGCCACCTTGTCAACAGATTTGCAAGTAGTCAAATCTGTAAGTAACAACCAACCTAAGGTAGGCGATGTCGTGACATTTAGCTTGAACGTCGAAAACTTAGGAACGGCAGATACGGACGATGTAATTATCAAGGATGTCGTACCGACAGGGTACAGTGTTGTGACTATCAACAATGGAGGGATACAGGCTGGTAGTGAAATTACGTGGACAGTCTCAAGCCTGGCCAATGGAGATGACATTACAGTAAGCTTTACGGCGATTGTATTAGCCACAGGTACACATAATAATACAGCTACGGTTTCCGGCGAGAATACGGATCCACAACCTTTAAATAATACTTCGACTGTTACGGTAACACCGCAGGCGAATACCCGTCCTGATGTAAACAGTGGACAGGTGAATACAACTATTCCGGGAAATGTTAGCACAAACGATGATATTCCCACAGGTACAACCTACGGTACACCAGCAGGTCCATCGAACAGTCCTGCAGATTCAGCCCCGGTATTGGCCGTGGATACTGACGGTAGTTATACTTTCACTACCGACAAACCGGGCGTGTATGAATATGACGTTCCGGTATGTATCCTGACGGCTGTGTCGCCATGTCCGACGGAGAAATTGACAATTACAGTAACAGACCCAGCGTTAGGCAATAACCTACCTGTGGCGCTGGATGATTACTCTGTAACGGCTTTCAATACAGCAATCCAGTATCCTGTGAAGAGCAACGAC